>ENA-OQKN01000208-OQKN01000208.1-human-gut-metagenome-genome-assembly--contig:-NODE-208-length-75784-cov-8.179283_pt1 | contig 75784 bp, 57 predicted proteins | sample MGYA00242776_ERZ504794 | MGnify/ENA primary metagenome ERZ504794 (study PRJEB26092, sample SAMD00036434) | human gut metagenome | host: Homo sapiens | study: EMG produced TPA metagenomics assembly of... | reverse complement strand
CAGGAATGCGAAAAGAAGAGAGAATCCATCCTGTATTTACTCTGGTGGTATACTATGGAGAAAAACCATGGGATGGACCAAGAAGACTGAAGGATATGATGGTGGATATGCCAAAATGGATGGAGAAAAGCTTCAGCGACTATTCTATGAATCTGCTGGAAATACGGTCAAGTGAACATGCATTTCAAAACGAGGATGTAAGCAGGCTTGTTTATATGATTCAGCACATCTACAGAAAACAGATAGAAGAGATGAAAAAAGAATGTGCAGATGTGTATGTAAAAAAAGATGTCATAAAACTGGCAGGAGCTATAACAGAAAATGAAGAAATCATAAAGTTTGCGGAAGAACACAAAGAAGAGGAGGCACTTAATATGTGTGAAGCAACGAAACAGTGGGAAGAAAAAATAAGAAATGATGTTATCAACATGATGGGAGTAAGAAAAGAAGGAGAAGAAAACCTTGCACCAGAAGAAGCAATTGAAAGATTAAAAACAGAAGGAGAAGCAAAAGGAAAGGCTGAAGGTATTCTTGAAGGAAGAGAAAATGAAAAAATAGAAATAGCAGAAAAATGAAGGCAGAAGGATTTGACAATGCTTTGATTGAAAAACTAACAGGAATTCTTTTACATTAGAATTACATACAGAAGCCTCTTTGTGTATATTCAGATGAAGAGGCTTCATTTTTAGTACGTTATAGAAGAAGTAGAATAAAAATGCATATACAGGAAATGTTTGATTGAGAAACTAACTGAAACCCTTCTGTATTAGACTTTACATACAAAACGTATCTTTATGCGGTTTTAATATTCAAAATAGTTGAGATAAACTTAATTGAAATTTTGAAAAATTGAATTGGAAATAGGTAGATTTGTCTGACCACTTGGCTTGGCTCATTTTTGTTGCTTTTATAACTTTTTGATATACATTTTATTAAAATTTTATGATATTCGAATCATTTTTCTTGTGCCTATGATTAAGATTATAGAAAGTGTGCTATAATCAAGTTCTATGAAATAGGGGATTGTATGAAACAAGTATTAACAGAAGGAAATATTGGAAAAGGTTTGATTTTATTTAGTTTGCCTATGATAGCTGGAAATTTACTTCAGCAGCTGTATAATGTTGTAGATACGTTAATTGTAGGACAAACAATAGGAGCACAGGCACTTTCTGCTGTAGGCTCCTCTTATGCACTGATGGTTTTATTGACATCTGTAATCTTAGGACTGTGTATGGGAAGTGGCGTTGTATTTTCACAGTTATATGGTGCTAATAGGGAAGAGGAAGTAAAAGTTAGTATTGTAAATGCATTTGTATTGATTTTTCTTGTATCTGCTGTTGTTATGGCATTATCGTATTTGTTATTAAATTCTATCGTAGTATGGATGCAGATTCCAAAAGAAGCCATCGTCTATGCGAAAGAATATTTAACAATCATATTTTCAGGCATACTATTTGTGTTTTTGTATAATTTTTTTTCGGCAATCTTACGTAGTGTTGGAAATACTTTTATACCTCTTGTATTTCTTGGTGTTTCTGCATTTCTAAATATTGTTTTAGATCTTGTTTTTATTCTTGTTTTTCATATGGGAGTAAAAGGAGCAGCATGGGCTACCGTAAGTGCACAAGTGGTTTCTGCAGTTGGTGTTATGGTATATTTTTTCTTAAAAGGAAAAGAACTTTGTCCTGCAAGAAAGCATCTGTTTTATGATCAAAATCTATTGCATATGGTAATTGTGAATTCAACTTTGACTGCGATTCAGCAGTCAATTATGAACTTTGGTATATTGATGGTACAAGGTCTAGTGAATAGTTTTGGATTTGCGGTAAGTGCTGCTTTTGCAGTAGTAGTAAAAATTGATGCTTTTGCATATATGCCTGCACAAGATTTTGGAAATGCATTTTCTACATATGCAGCACAAAATTATGGTGCTGAAAAACCAGAAAGAATCCTAAAGGGGATAAGAATTGCTTTTATAACTTCTATACTGTTCTGTTGTTTGGCATCTATTGTTGTATGTCTATTTGCGAAAGAACTTATGTTGCTGTTTGTAAAACCAGAAGAAATAGAGATTATATCAATTGGTATAACTTATTTACATATAGAAGGGGCTTTTTATGCAGGGATTGGAATTTTGTTTTTGTTATATGGACTGTATCGTGGATTAGGACGTTCCATGATGTCTATCGTATTAACAATTCTTTCTTTAGGAAGTCGTGTTGTGCTTGCTTATACACTCTCTGCTTTCCCTATGCTTGGTGTAAATGGAATTTGGGTTTCTGTCCCAATTGGATGGGCTTTGGCAGATGTTGTAGGAATATGGTGTTTTCAAAAACATAGAAAAAGATTGCTTTCTTCTATAGCAGTTTTATAAAATATCCGATAAAAAAGAACTAGGAATAGGATATCCTAGTTCATAGTTTAAGCATACTATATACATATAAGCAGGATGTATTCCTGCTTTTCTAGTACTCTATGCGAATCTTATTTCATAAGTCTTTTAAATTTATCAAGAATTTCTTTAAAGTAAGTAAAGGCATCGTTGTATACATCATCACTTCTTGGGTCGACACCTGCATGAACAAGTTCATCGATTGGTGCTTCGCTTCCTCCTTTTGTTAGGAAGCTACGATATTCTTCTACATTTCCATTTAAGATTTGTTTTACAAAACTAATCGCAACGGCCATTCCAAGTGTATATTTATATACATAGAAATTATAGTAGAAATGAGGAATGTGATAACATGCATAGCGATACAACTCATCTACTTCAACGCTTTCTCCAAAGTAATCATGATTAATATCAAGGAAATATTGTGTTAAGTCTTTGGAAGAAACTGGTTTTCCTTCTTCAATCCATGCATGCAGTTTTGTTTCTAGTAATGCATACATTGGCTGACGATATAATGTTCCTATTAATTGTGTTAAAAGACTGTCTAGTAAATATGCCTGATATTGCTTATCATCGTTTGTTTTTAATAAATATTCATTTAACAATAATTCATTAACAGTCGAAGCTACCTCTGCCACAAAAATACGATAGCTGCTTAAAATCGGACGATTGTGCTTATGCGAATAGTAGGAATGCATAGAATGTCCCAGTTCATGCGCAAGCGTACTTAAGGAGTCATAAGAACCAGTAAAATTAGTTAAGATAAATGGTTTGGAGTCATGTGTTCCACTGGAATAAGCGCCGCTTCTTTTTCCTGGATGAGGCAAAAAATCAATCCATCGTTCTTTACGTGCAGTTTCTAGCATTTCGACATAGTCTTCCCCAAGAGGAGCCAATGCTTTTTTTAGAATAGAAAAACTTTCGTCAATACTGTAAGTGATATCAATATCCTTTACCATAGGTAAAAAGGTATCATAATAATGCTGGGTGTCTAAATGAAGTAGTTCTTTATGCAAAGCGAAATATTCATGCAGGTAAGAATGATATTTTTCGTTTGCCATATATAAAACTTTATCATAAAGCTTTTTATCTGCCCCATCTTCAAATAGGCTCGCTTCTAATGCAGAAGGGAAGTTTCTTAATTTCGCATTTACAACCTGTGTTTTCGCATGCCCGCCTAATAAATTAATAAATAAATTTTGGTAACGTTTATATTCTTGAAAATAGTTTTGAAACGCCTCTTTTCGAACATTGCTGTCTGGGTGTAATAAAAACTTGTTTAATGTTCCTCCGTTTAAAAATTCTTCTTTTCCATCTATGTGAACAGGTTGAAATTCCATTCGAAAAGAAGAATAGGACTCTTCTGGAACTCTTGTGATTCCACTGTATTGAGCCATGATATCTTCAATTTCTTCACTTTGACGATGGGGAATCGTACGCCATATTTCTTCCATTGGATAGGTAAAGTCTTCACAGTCCTTTTCTTTTAAATACTGTTCAATGCTATCTTTCTTTTGAATGATTTCTAAATCTAAAAAAGAAAGTTTTTCCGCAACCGCCTGCATTAAGGAAGAAGAAGCAGAAAGATTTTTTTGCCCATCTTCATCTTCTGGGTCAACATCAGTTGCCATTTGTGCATAGACACATACATTATCTACACGGCGATATAAATCTTCTAGTTTCAACATAAACTGCAGGTATACATCTTTTGTATCTGCGATATGTCCTTTTTGATTTGCAACTTCGTTTAATAAAGCAAGCACTTTATGATATTCTTCTTCATATGCTTCCTGACTTTGAAACATACTGGATAAATCCCATGTCAAATCTTTATCAATTTCATTTCTTTTCATAGTATCACCTCTTGTTAGTATTGTATGCTAATAAGAAAAAATACACAAGAATAAGAATTTTTTTTAGTTTATGTTATAATTACAATGTATTCGTATATGAAGGAGGAAAAATACTATGTCAACACCACATAATGCAGCAAACAAAGGTGATATTGCGAAAACAGTTTTAATGCCGGGAGATCCATTACGTGCAAAATATATTGCGGAAACATATTTAGAAAATCCAGTACAGTTTAATACGGTAAGAAATATGTTTGGTTATACTGGTACTTATAAAGGAAAGAAAATTTCTGTTATGGGTAGTGGTATGGGTATGCCAAGTATTGGTATTTATTCTTATGAATTGTATAAATTTTACGATGTAGAAAATATCATTCGTATTGGTAGTGCCGGAGCTTATACAGACAAACTTGATTTATTTGATTTGGTACTTGCAGATGGTGCATGGAGTGAATCAACATTTGCGAAAGCACAGGCAGATGTTGATGGAGATGTGATGTATCCAAGTGAAGACTTGAATAAAAAAATCATAGAAGCAGCAGAAAGAGTCAATAAAAAAGTTACTTGTGCAAGAATTCATTCCAGCGATGCATTCTATCATGAAGATAATGTAGATGGACATGAAGAATTTTATGCAAAACATGGATGTGTATGTGTAGAAATGGAAAGTTTTGCATTATTCCACAATGCGAAAGTATTAGGAAAAAATGCAGCATGTTTACTGACGATATCTGATTCATTAGTAACAAGTGCAGCTACAACTGCAGAAGAAAGACAGACTTCTTTTAATGCAATGATGGAAGTAGCATTAGAAACAGCAATTAGTTTATAAGCTGTTTTTACTAGAATGTAAAAAGAATATAAAGGAAAGTGGTTGATTTTCGATTGACCACTTTTTTTATATTATGCAGATGATTTGACATATAAGACAACAATTATTATAATGATTGCGTAACACCCATAGGGGGTGTGGGAGGTATAAAATGACACCAGAAAGAGAAAAGGCATTAAAAAACTTAAAAACAGCAAAAGGACAGCTGGAAGGTATTATAAAAATGATAGAAGAAGAAAGATATTGTATTGATATTTCTAATCAGATCTTAGCTTCTACAGCACTTTTAAAGAAAGCAAACCTTCATATCCTTAGTGGACATTTGCACAGTTGTGTAAAACAGGCAATACAACAAGGTGACAGCGAAGAGAAATTAAAGGAAATCGAAGATGTTTTAGGAAAACTGATGAAATAGGAGGTTTTGATTATGGAATATAAGTATCATGTTAGTGGCATGCATTGTGCTGCATGTTCTGCTGCAGTAGAAAGAATATTAAAAAAGCAGAAAGGAATTGAAACAGCACAGGTAAATCTAGTAATGGAAGAAGTTTTGATACAGGCAGAAGAAGAGAACTTTGATGCCTGGAAAGAAGCAGTAAGCAAAGGTGGATTTGAGCTTGAGAAACTGCAGGATAAAAAAGATGTATCGTATCATAAAAAAGTGGTATGTGATATTTTAGGAATGCAGTGTGCAGCATGCAGTGCTGGTATTGAAAAAGTTTTAAAAAGAACAGAAGGAATTTTAGATGTATCCGTAAATCTATTGTTGAATCAGGCAGAAATAGAATATGATCAAACGAAAATAAAGCTGGAAGAAATTTTTCAAGTGATTCAAAAAGGTGGATTTGATGCTCGAATTCATCAGGAACAACAGCAGGAAGAAACAAAGAAAAAAGATTATGAAAACGTGCATATATATGGGACCTTGATCGTTGCTTTTCTATTGTTGTATATCGGTATGTCACATATGCTTGGAAGTTTTGAACTTCCTTTACCGAATATTATTTCCTATAAAACAAACCCTTTTAATTTTGCATTTATTCAGTTTGTACTAGCAACGATCATTGCGATAAGTGGCTGGAAATTTTATTATCGAGGTATACGCTCTTTACTTCATGGGGCAGCGAATATGGACACTTTAGTTGCGATAGGTACAGGAAGTGCATATATTTATTCTGTTTTTTCCTTATTCTCAATTGCCAATGGAAATGTGCATGCAGTTCATTCTCTGTATTTTGAAGGAGCTGGTGTGGTTATCGCATTGGTACAGTTTGGAAAACATTTGGAGGCTATTTCTAAGAAAAAATCAACAGGCGCCATTCAGGCATTATTACAGCTTCGTCCTAAGACTGCTACCTTATTTAAAAATGGTAAAGAAATGGAAATTTCTGTAGATGAAGTTGTTGTAGGCGATGTTTTGGTTGTAAAAGCAGGAGAGCATATTGCCGTTGATGGAATTGTTGTAGAAGGAGAAAGCAATGTAGATGAGAGCATGCTGAGTGGTGAAAGTATGCCGGTGAAAAAAGGAGTACAGGATGAAGTACATCAAGGAACGATAAATCTTGATGGAAGATTGTTGATGCGCTGCAGTGTTGATAATGAGGATACGACACTTTCAAAAATTATTCGTATGGTGGAAGATGCGCAAAGCAAGAAAGCACCAATCGCAAGAATTGCGGATCGTATTTCTATGTATTTTGTACCAATTGTGATGGGAATTGCATTTGTATCAGCTCTTATATGGTATTTTATACAAAAAGATGTATCCTTCTCTTTAACGATTTTTGTAAGTGTACTAGTCATTGCCTGTCCTTGTGCATTAGGTCTGGCTACACCAACTGCCATTATGGTAGGAACTGGAAAAGCAGCGCAGCTTGGTATTTTTATTAAAAGTGGAGAAGCTTTGGAAGTAGCCAGTCATATCGATTGTGTGGTCTTTGATAAAACAGGAACCATTACGATTGGAAAACCGCTTGTAACCGATGTATTTGCGCAGGATAAACAACAGGTGTTAGCTTATGCGGCAGCTTTGGAACAGGGAAGTGTACACCCTCTTGCAACTGCCATCTTACAAAAAGCAGAGGAAGAACATATATTAGCTCCATCTTTATCAAATATTCAAACAGTGAATGGAAAAGGTGTGTACGCCCAGTTGTCTGAAAAGAAACTGATGGCGGGAAATCGACGTATGATGGAAGAAGAAGGTCTTGATGTTTCTATGTATTTAGAAGCTGAGAAAGCATGCCAGGAAGCTGGTAAAAGTGTTGTATGGGTTTCTTATGATCAGCAGGTCATTGGTATGTTAGCTATTGCGGATAAAATAAAAGATCATGTGCGTGATGTGGTAGAAAGCTTAACAAAAAGTGGAAAAGAAGTATATATGATAAGTGGAGATCATACAAGAACTGCAACTGCAATTGCGAAACAGGCAGGAATTACGAATGTTATAGCGGAAGTTTTGCCACAGGATAAAGCAGAAGAAGTGAAACGATTACAAAAGCTTGGCAAGAAAGTCGCAATGGTAGGAGATGGTATCAATGATGCAATTGCCTTAACACAAAGTGAAGTAGGAATTGCTATTGGAAGTGGAAGCGATGTTGCGATAGAGAGTGCAGATATTGTATTAATGAAAGAAGATATACGTGATGTAGAAACAGCACTTCGTTTATCTCATTCTGTTTTGCGTAATATTAAACAAAATTTATTTTGGGCATTTTTCTATAATACGATTGGAATACCTGTTGCGGCTGGTATTTTATATCCAATTTTCCATATTCTTTTATCACCTGTGTTTGCAGGAGCAGCTATGGCATTTAGTTCTGTATCTGTTGTAAGTAATGCACTTCGTTTAAGGAATTTTAAATAAGAGATGAAAAAACTTTAAAGATATAGTACAATTTACTACAGAATGGAAGGTGTATAGTTTGGAAATGATGGTTTGGATTATCTTTACGCTTATCATTGTAGTAAGTTTTGTAGGTAGTACTTTTTTGAAAAACAATATCTTTAATAAATTATTAAAAGATATGCAGAAACAAGATTTTGATACGTTTTTTAAGCGTTTAGATTCTTTTACGACAAAACTTTTTTATGCTCCCTTTAACAGAGAATACATGCGTTTAAATGCATATTTTCTAATGGGAGATGAAAAGAAAATTAAAGAACAGTTTGATTTAATATTAACGTTGCGTATGAGCAAAAAGCAGGATATCGATATCAGTTTGAAAGCTTTTTACTTCTATATTGATGATAAGAATAAACAAAAGACAGAAGAAATGCTGCAGCGTATTCAAAAATGTGGAAATGAAGAAATATATACACAGTGTAAGATTATGTCTGCTATTGTAATTGATAAAAGTATTGAATACATTGATGATATGGAAGCACAGGTAAAACAGTGTGAAGGTATCGATAGAGGGATGTTTCATTATTTATTAGGTCTTCAGTATTTAAATAAGAAAGATACACCAAAAGCCATGGAATATTTACAAAGTGCGCAAAAGGATTTGAAAGACTCCCCATATGAATTAAAAATAAAACAAATCATAAAGGAACATAAAAAATAAGAGGATATCATCATTAGTCTCTATATTATAGGGGAAGGACTGGATAACCATTAAAAAAACGGGTATCCGTCATATGATGGGGACCCACTAAAAAGTGGCACCATATAATGGGGAGCCACGATACTATATAGTGTGGAGAGGAAGATGCAGAATCTTCCTCTTTTATGTGGTCTGTTTCATGATTTGGATAAGATTATCCTTTTAAAGAAAAACCAGTTTTGTTCACTGCATACATGATGCGTTTCTTTCTTCTTTCACTATTGCGTATACCCTTTGTATTGCTTATCAAATCTTTGATTGTAGCGTTCATGCTTTCCGCTACACTGTTGTTTATCCTTCTTCCTCTATAAAGGCTGAAAGAGTTTATTATCTCCTGTTTCCACTTTATAAGCATGTTAGTAAATTCCTGATATTCTGGAACATTGGCTAGTGTGAATGTTTCGATAAAATACTCTATTTTCTCAGAGGCTTCTTCTAAAGTAGAATCTGCATTGAATATGGTGTAGCTTTCTTTAAGTTCATAAGCCAATTTCAATTCGGGGTCAATATCCAGCATGAGATCTAGAAGCTGTCTGTAGTTGATGAATCTATGTAGCTTTTTATTATATTTTCCTTTATTGTCCAGATTGACAGTTCTATCAAAGAGTAGATTTTTCCATGACTTTAATAGATAATATTCAATAGAGAAAGTATCGTAAGATTTCATGATACGAACTCTAAGTTTTGACAGGTCATCATTCAAGTGTTTGATCACATGGAAAGAGTCAACACAGATGATGGCCTTTTTAAAATAAATTTGTGCTATTGTCTTATAAGTTTCATACATATCGATACATACGTAAGAAACGTTATCTAATTCACTTCTAGGAATCTTTTGGAAATAACTGTGAAGATAGTCCTTTCTCCTGCATGGAATTACATCTATCACAGTATGATTATAAAAGTCATAGAAGATACAGGAATACCTTGATTTGAAATCAGAGTTCTTAGTATAGACTTCATCGATACAGATAGCTTTAGGAAAAGAATAACGTTTGATGTGACAGTATTTATCGAAAAGCCGAATTACAGTAGATTCTGATAAATGAGTTATTGCGGCAGCACTTTTAAAAGTCATCTTAGGATTTAAAAGAAGCCTCATCAAAGTCATAAGAGTAGAATAAGAAACAGAATGATTAACTGGAGCCATATAATGTCTGTCACTGAAAGAGTGAAGACAATCTAAACAATAAAGTCTGCGAATGCGCTGATGAACGACAGCATTTTCAAAAGGAAGGTTAGGAATAAAAAGATGCTTAGAGAAGAAGCCTTTAGAGCGAAGTTTAGGAGAATTACAAAAAGGACAATGATGAACAGATTTTTTAAGAGTTATGAAAATATTTGTTGTACCATTGTCTACGGTAGAAAGAATGGATTCGATATCAGAAGAAGAGATATTGAGAAGATTAGCAATTAAGTGATCTAAGTTATCCATATAAAAACACCTCCTATATAACAGACCACGAATAAATTATATAAGAGATGTATTTTAAATTCTCATTAGCATTTAGTGGGGAATAAAGTGTCCCCACTAAATGCAGTAGAAGGTCCCCAACCCCAGCAAGTGATGTTATTCTAAAAAAACGTATCGAGATAGATACGTTTCAGGTTGTTGACAAACTATATATTTTGAAAATATATAAAACCAATTTAAAAAAAGTGGTAGAAAGATTCCTTTTACTAGGTGATTTTTGGTAAATGATAGCTTAAAATCACCTGTTTTTTATACAAAAGTGGGGATAAAAAAAGACCGAATGACAAAGTCTGCTCAAAGAGCGACTTTGTCAACGGTCTGAAACGTATCGAGATAGATACGTTTTTTTTTGCTATTGTTCATTCGCCATATAATCCCATACAATAGTAGGATCATCATTTACTTTAGGACTGTTTTTATATAAATCATTCAAATCAAAACTAAAGTTTTTCATTTCCAGCTGATGACTTGCGCCATCATATGCATTTAATATCCATTGTACTTCTTCCTGATTGTATAAATATACATCGAATTTTTGTTCATTTCCCTGACTGGCAGTGTATTGATAACTGTACGTTCCATTGTCACTGGAAATAGAGCTGATGGTCCATGGTTTTATATTTTCCAGCTCATGTGATACAAATTTTGTAATTTGGGAAGTTGGCATATTGGTCATAACATAATTTGGAGCGATTTCCATTAATTCGTTAAAGGAAGTTAGTGCGGTTGCAGGATTCATTAATTTATTGATAATTGATTTAATGATGCGCTGCTGTGCACGTTCTCTTCCTGGATTATCATAGCCTGGTGTTTTTCGATGTCGAGAATATGCTAGCGCCTGTTTCCCATTTAATGTTTGTTCTCCTTTGTCAAGGCAAATCAAATCTTCTTCTTTAAAGCTTCTGTTTTCATCTTGCTCACAGAAACTAATTTCCACATCTACATCAATGCCACCTAGAGCATCTACGATTTCAATGAGAGAATTAAAACTGATGCGGGCATAGTAATCAATAGGAATTTGAAAGAAGTTTTCAAGAGATGCTATACTTGTGTCAATTCCATATAAACCAGTATGTGTAAATTTATCATTTAAATTATTGACTGCAGTGTTAGGCATATAGCCATCTCTTGGCAAAGAAACCATATCAATATGGTTTGCTCGTGGATTTACAATCAAGATGATATTTGTATCTGTTCTTGTCTGCTGATCTGGAGAACCCATACTATCTAAGCCACTCACATAGACGGTGAAAGTTTCTTTTGTGATGTCTTTTTGAACTTTAGTTTCTTTGATTTCTCGCTCATAGGTTTCAAGGATAGTGAGCTTGTCTTGTAATCCTTCCTGATTAGCACAAGCAATATTATAATAAGTGTCAGATATTGCGACAGCTTGAATCGTTTTATTTTCAAGGTCTGTAAACAGGGTTGTATAGTCCAGTGCTTCTGTTTCACTATAAGTAGGAATATCTTTTCTTAGCTCTTCTTTCATGAAAGAGGCATTGTCAACATCACTTCCATTTTGAAAACCAATTGCAGAATTTTGTAAATCATTAATATTATTAAATTTATTTTCTTTTAATGATACGATATACAATTTATTCTTTTTAGAAATAGTACCATCCTTATTCATAGTTGTACTGGATACCTTGTTTAAAGTTTGATGTGATTTATGTAACAGATAGCCACTAAAACCAAGCAGAACACAAAGAAGAAGTACAAAGCATCTTCGAAGAATACGAACCCATAAAGGCATTTTTTTAAATGATAAAAGTAGAAAAATAAGCCATAAAACACCAATTAGTGCTGCTCCAATCGTAATCCATTTTTGAGGAAGAAGTCCAAAAAGATAGGCAACATAAAAGGCAGCAATGCCAATTCCAAGCATAAGAAGCATTAAAATCATATCTATAATATAAAATCGTTTTTCTTTTCTCATATACACACTCCATTTATAAATTATATTTATTATAAACTATTTAAATCTATTTATATATGGCTATTTTATGAAATTTCGTTAAGAAAAGAAAAAAGGAATGTAGGTTTACATCCCTAGTATTGCGGTGTTATTGCCATTGTATCCCAAACAATGTTTGGATCATCATTTATATTTGATGTATTTCCATCTATGGTATTGATATTAAATTGGAAATTTTTCATTTCTAATGGATGCAGGGCACTTTCATAAGCATCATGTACAGCTTGTACATCTTCTTTTGAAAATAAATAGACACTGGAAGTACCTTCTTCCTTTGGTATACTGGCAGTAAAGCGAGAATCGTTAACACCATTGTCAGTTGATATAGAAGAAATTGTCCATGGCTGTGGATTGTTTAACTCTGAAGATATAAATTTTGCGATTTGAGAGGCTGGCATATCGGTAAGTACATAGTCTGGGGCAATATCCAGCAGACTATTCACATAGGTTAATGCATTAGGAGTTATTAATTTATCAATAATAGCATTAATGATGCGACGCTGTGCACGTTCTCTTCCAGGATTATCATAGCCAGGTGTTTTTCGATGACGAGAATATGCTAGAGCCTGTTTTCCATTCAGTGTCTGCTCCCCTTTTTCAAGACAAATCAAATCTTCTTTTTTAAAACTTCTGTTTTCATCCTGTTCACAGAAACTGATTTCTACATCTACATCAATACCGTTCATTGCATCTACGATTTCAATTAATGAATTAAAACTTACACGTGCATAATAATCAATAGGAATACCAAAAAAGTTTTCAATTGAGGAAACACTTGCACTGATTCCATACATTCCAGTATGTGCCAGCTTATCATTTTCATTATGTAAAGCTGTATTTGGAATGTAGCCATCTCTTGGCAAAGATACCATATCAATATGATTAGCCCTTGGATTCACAATAAGTAAAATATTGGTATCGCTTCTGTTTTGCTGATCAGGAGAACCCATATTGTCTAAACCGCTTATATACACAACAAAGGGTTCTTTGGAAATATCTTTTTGTTTCTTTTCTGTTTTTGGATTTTTCTTTTTAAGAGTCGCAATCGTTTTAATATTATCTTCAAATCCATCAATATTGTTTTTAGACATATCGTAATAATTATCACTAATAGCTAAAGCATCTATATTTCCTATCATCATTTGTGAAATCAATGTTGTATAATCAAGTTCTTCTACCATTTGAATATCTGCTGATTTTTTGATTTCGGTTTTAGCGTATTCACTGTTTTCTATATCGCTTCCTTTTTGGAAACCAACACGATGAGAAGCAAGTTCATCCAATGACGTGATAGAGCTGTTTTTAGAGGTAATGATCTTGATTTCTGTATATTCTTTTTCTTCCATCTGAAACATCTGGTTTAATGTCTGTTTTGATTTTTGAAGAAAGAAGGCAGGAATACACAGAAGCACACATAAAACCAGGATAAAGATTCGTTTGGTTATGATGATCCATCGCTTTGTCTTTCGAAGACTAAGAAGAAATAATGTGATATAAATCATCAGGAAAAAGATAACCCCTATAAGAATCCATTTTTTGGGAAGAATGGAAAACGTCAGTGCATTATATAGCATATAAATTCCAACCAGTAATAAAATAAATAAAAAGATAAGATCAATGGTTCTGGTATAGTAACGTTTTGGTTTTTTATTTGTCATATTTTCAACTCTTTTCTTTCTTTTTTAAGCTTGTTTATTATAGTATAAAACCTGTATTCTGCCAATTTTAAATTTCTGAATTTTTAGTAATATATTAGGAAAACAACTTAAAAGTATAGTATAATAAACCGGAGGTGATTTTGTGTCGTTTTTAGATGGATTGAATAAACAGCAAAAAGAGGCTGCACAGTGTGTAGATTCTCATCTTCGTATTATTGCGGGAGCCGGAAGTGGGAAAACCCGTGTGGTAACGACCAGAATTGCATACCTGGTAGAAGAATTGCATGTATTGCCGAATAAGATTCTGGCAATTACATTTACAAATAAGGCCGCAAAAGAGATGAAAGAGCGTGTAGAAAGTATGCTGGGGGATATAGGAAAGGCCGTTCAAATATCCACAATTCACTCTTTTTGTGTGCGTTTATTAAGAGAAGATATATTAGAAATTGCATATCCTAGAAACTTTACGATTTTAGATGGTGATGATCAAAAAAGTATTTTACGAGATGCATATAAACAGATGAATATCGATGTGAAAGCATATAGTTACAGCAGTATGCTTGCCTATATTAGCGGAAATAAAACAAACTTTGTAGATTGTGATATGGCAAAAGCAAGTGCAGGGGTTTGGGCTGCAGAGCAAATTAAGGCCGATGTATATGCATTTTATGAAAAGCGAAGAAAAGAAATGTATGCTTTGGATTTTGACGATTTATTGTTGTATACACATAAGATCTTAAAAGAAAAAGAAGATGTGCGAAGAAAATGGCAGAGAAGATTTTCTTTTATCCATGTAGATGAATTTCAAGATGTGGATATGCTGCAGTATGATATTATTCGTATGCTGGTAAAAGATGGCAGTTATTTATGTGTGGTAGGAGATCCTGATCAGACGATTTATACATGGCGTGGTGCACAGGTTGATATCATCATGAATTTTGAAAAGGATTTTCCTGATAGTAAAACCGTTATCTTAAATGAAAATTATCGCTCTACTCAGCAAATTTTAAATGGAGCGAATGCTTTAATAAAAAATAATAAAAATCGTATTGATAAAGAATTGTTTACGGAAAGAAAAGGGGAACATAAAATTGTTCATTTTTCCGCAATGGATGATGCGAATGAACCTTTATGGGTCGTCAGCAAGATTCGCACACTCGCACAGGAAGGTATTTCTTATGGAGATATTGCGGTTTTGTATCGTTCCAATTATTTATCAAGAGGGTTGGAAAAATGCCTGCTGGATTTTCGTATTCCTTATCGTATTTATGGAGGAATTCGTTTCTATGATCGTGCAGAAATCAAGGATTCTTTAAGTTATCTTCGTTTATTGACACCTTCAAATCCAGAAGACCCAAAAGAATTGTATAAAAATCTTGCGATCAAACGTATCATTAATTTACCAAAACGTGGAATCGGAAATAAGACAATGGAACTTATTGAAACACAGGCAGAGCATGATGATACCAATATGTATGAAATCATCAAAAATTATGAGATTGGAAAAGGAAAAGCGAAAGCAAGCTTGCAGGCTTTTGTACAACTCATTGAAAAATATAGAGCACAGGTGGATAAGATTTCCATCGATCAGCTTTTGGAACAGCTTTTAGAAGAAAGTGGATATTTACATATGCTAAGAGAAGATAAGGAAATTGAGCGATTGGAAAATATCAAGGAACTTATCAGTGATATTTCAGATTATGTAGAGGCATATCCAGAAGGTACTTTACAAGAATACTTGCAGGAGATTTCTTTGTATACAGATAAAGAAGATACTTCTCAAAGGGATTGTGTACAGCTGATGACCATTCATGCCGCAAAAGGTCTGGAGTTTGATCATGTGTTTGTATATAACTTATGTGAAGGGGTGTTCCCAAGTGAGCGCAGTATTGCGGAAGGGGGAGCACAGGCACTGGAAGAAGAAAGACGACTTGCTTATGTTGCCTTTACACGTGCAAAGAAACGCTTGTTTTTATCCGATTCTTATGGTTATAGTTTTGTATTGGATAAAGTAAAAACTTCTTCACGTTTTGTAAAAGAAATACCAGAAGAATACATAGAAGAAGTTGGTGCTAAACCACGAAACACTTTTACAAGTGATACAGATACCTTTAATGGAAACGATTTTCTTTCCATGCATTCCTCTTTTGAAACAAAAAACACACAGGCAGAAAATAAACCTGTAAAAAAAGGAAAGATTCGAAAAGGGGATTTGGTTACTCATGATGTATTTGGTGATGGTGTCGTTATTAAGCTGGAAGATAAGCTGGCTACGATTGCCTTTGATAAAAAATTTGGAATTCGTAAAATTATGATCGATCATCCGGCATTAAAGAAAAAATAGGAGGGCATGATGGACGTTAAAAATCGAATATTAGAATTACGTAGAAAATTGGATGCCTTTGCATATGAATATTATGTTTTAGATCAGCCAAGTGTTTCTGATCAGGAATATGATCGCTATTATCAGGAACTTGTTGCCTTAGAGGATGCAAATCCAGAATATAAAGATCCTAACTCCATTACACAGCGTGTAGGTGGTGTAGTTTTGGATGCTTTTACAAAAGTTGAACATAAAAATCGTATGTTATCTTTAGGAAATGCGTTTAATTTAGAAGATTTAAAGGCGTTTGATGAAAGAGTGCGTGCGGTTAAACCAGATGCCAGTTATGTGGTTGAATTGAAAATGGATGGTTTGGCAATTTCTCTGCATTACATAGATGGACGCTTTCATCAGGCTGTTACACGTGGTGATGGACTTGTCGGAGAAGATGTTACAAACAATGTGCGTACGATTCCTTCTATTCCTATGCATATTGATGCACAAGGGGAAGTGGAAGTACGTGGAGAAGTGTACATGCCGAAAAAAAGTTTTGAAGAGCTGAATACAAAACGAGAAGAAAATGGTGAAGAATTGTTTGCGAATCCACGAAATGCGGCTGCAGGAAGTATTCGTCAGTTAGACAGTAAAATAGCTGCCCAAAGAAAGCTGGATGCGTTCTTATATTATTTAGAAGATGCAGCATCTTTCGGCATACAGACGCATGAAGAAGCACTGGAAACTTTAGAGAAATGGCATATCAAGGTAAATCCATTGCGCAAGGTATGCAAGACAATAGAAGAAGCATGGCAGTTTATACAGGAAATTCAGGAAAAAAGAGAAGAGCTTCCTTATGAAATTGATGGTATGGTTCTTAAAGTAAATGAACTTTCTTCATGGAATGTTTTAGGAACCACAGTAAAAGCTCCTCGTTATGCCATTGCCTATAAATTTCCTGCAGAAGAAGTTGTTACCAAGCTTTTAGATATTGTGGTAACGGTAGGTAGAACAGGGCGTGTTACACCGAATGCAGTGCTGGAACCGGTTCGTGTAGCAGGAACAACAGTATCTGCGGCACAGCTTCATAATGAAGATATGATCAAAGAAAAAGATATTCGTATTCATGATGATGTTGTGATACGCAAAGCTGGAGATATTATTCCGGAAGTTGTTCGTCCTTTGGTAGAAAAAAGAAATGGAACGCAAGGAATTTATCATTTTCCAACACAATGTCCAATCTGCTCAGGAGCGCTGGTTCGACTTCCAAATGAAGCGGCACATTACTGTATTAATCAGGATTGCCCAGCTCGTGTTGTGGAAAGTATGATTCATTTTGCAAGCAGAGATGCGATGAATATCGATACTTTAGGAGATAAAAAGATTGAATTTTTCCACAAGGAAGGATTATTAAATACGATAGAAGATATTTATCGTTTAAAAGATCATGAAGAGGAAATTTTAAGTATGGAAGGATTTAAAGAAAAATCCTTTATGAAAATGATCGATGCGATTGAAAAAAGTAAAGAGAATCCTCTTGAGGACTTGATTTATGGATTAGGAATTCGTCAGGTTGGTAAAAAAGCTGCTAAGGTTTTAGCAAAACATTTCTTGACGATGGATGCATTGATGGCAGCTGATCGTGATGCTTTCGTTGCAATCAAAGATATTGGAGAAATTACGGCGGATAGTATTGCTGCATTTTTTAGAGAAGAGAAAAATATGGAACTTATTGACCATTTAAAAGCTTTTGGACTTCGTATGGACAGTGAAAAAGAAGAAATTAAGGAAAGTTTCTTTACTGGAAAAACAGTTGTATTAACTGGAACACTTACACAGATGACACGAAATGAAGCAAAAGCAATGTTGGAGTCTTTAGGAGCAAATGTCAGTGGTTCTGTTTCTAAGAAAACGGATTTGGTAGTGTATGGAGAAGCTGCCGGCAGTAAGCTTACTAAGGCAAGAGATTTAGGTGTAGAGGTAATGGATGAGGAAACCTTTTTACAGGAGGTGAAAGCATCATGAAAAAAATATTAGCGAGTATTATGGCTGTTTTTCTTGTAGTGGCAATGAGTGGCTGCAAGGATGATACAAAGAAACAATCGACAAATCTGGAAGAAACCAAAGCAGTCTCAGAAGGGGATTATGCGGCATTGTTGCCTTATGAAGCAAGTACAGCTCGCCATTCTCATGCAATTTTAAGTACAAATCAAACAGAAACTTTTACGGTTGGCAAAGGCTTAATGGAGTTAAGCAAAAAACATTTTGATCCTGATACATATGTATATCGTGAAGGACAGTTTTTAACATACAGTGCACTTGATGCGACAAGTGATGGAGAAGGGTTATTAGGACGTACGAGCGAAACCAATCCTAATGGAATGAATCCCAAAGTTGGATCTAGGTTTAAAACGGATGCCGGAGAAAAAGAAATTACTTCTTCCGATGTAGTTTTATTAGATATTTTTGAGATGGACTGGTATCGCTCCAATGATCTAGAAGGAATTTCTTTAGCGCTTGTTTTAAATAGTAAAATTGGAGATAGTGAAAATCCCGATATTATAACAGATGAAATGTTAAAAACATATGGGGAAGATGCTGCTAGAAAAATTGTGAGTTACTTAAGAAAAACACATCCAGAAATTGGGCAGAAAACACCGATTTATGTGGTATTATATAAAGAGGGTGGAGTAAACAATTCTCTTCCTGGAGTTTTTCTGGATGAAGCATACTTTGAATCGAAAACTGTAGGGGAATTTAAATCCATTTCAGAAGAATGGGCGTTATTTCCAAGTAAAAAAGCTTCCGAGCTAGATGGAAGCGTAGCGACGAATTTTTCACAATTGAAGAAAAATATATTAAATGTTTTACCGGATGCAACATCCATTATTGGAGAAGGTCATTTTACAGATAAAAAACTTGATTCTTTATCCATGGAAGTGTCCATCAATGCGAAAAGTTATGCAGAGGCATATGCCGTTGTACAAATGGTAAATACATCAATGTCAATGTTTGATGGAAAAAATTATGATGTGAAAGTGACTATAAACAACAATAATGAATTGCTTGCGGTTATTTCCAGAAATAAAGGAAGCAGTGAAGTATCCGCTGTGATTTTATAAAAGAAAGGAAGAATAGGTATGGAACAATATAGTGCAGAGTACTTTAAGAAACTGGCACATGATATCATGTTCGATTTAAGTGATGAAGAAACTTGTGAACTGCAGGAAGAATTCAAGGAACTTTTGGAACAGATCGAGGTGCTAGATAAAATCGATACAGAAAATGTAGAAGAAATGATTTACCCATTTGAAGCAGAAACTGTATTTTTAAGAGAAGACAAAGTTGAAAATGTTATTTCTCAGGAAGCAGCATTAAGCAATGTAAAATCTGCAAAAGCAGGTCATGTACATGTACCTAAGGTGGTGAAGTAAGATGGATTTTGAAAAAGCAAGAAAACAGAGCGTAGAAGAACGTATAAACCAAGCGTTTGAAAAAGCAAAGGCATCCCAGGATAAATTAAATGCAGTTGTTACTTTTATAGATCCTAAAGAACAGATCGAAGCATTAAAAGATGTGGATGAAAAAGCACCACTATATGGTATGCCAATTGTTTTAAAAGACAATGTGAATACAAAAGGAATTCGTACAACAGCAAGTTCTCGAATTTTAGATAACTATGTGCCTGTTTATAATGCACATATCGTAGATAAACTGCGTGAAGCTGGAGCCGTTGTCATTGCGAAAGCAAGCATGGATGAATTAGGTATGGGTGGTACAAATAAAAATGCGCATACTGGAAAAGTAAATAATCCTTGGGATGTTCGCCGTATTTCAGGGGGAAGTTCTGGAGGTAGTGCAGTACTTGTGGCAGAAGGAATCGTACCTTTTGCGATTGGTACAGATACAGGAGACAGTGTACGAAAACCAGCTGCATATAATGGTGTTATCGGTGTAAAACCGACATATGGAAGAATTTCTCGTTATGGTATCATTCCATATGCAAGCAGCCTTGATCATGTTGGATACTTTACAAGTGCGGTAGAGGATGCAGCTTTAGCATTGGAAGTGCTGGCTGGAAGAGATGATCGTGACATGACAAGCTCTTTTAAAGAGGTAGAAGCATATTCTAAAAATCTAAACAGTGACATCAAAGGAAAACGTATTGCGGTATTTGGAAATGTGCAGGATGCAATTCAAAATGCAGAAATGAAAGAAAATTTTGATGCATTAATGAAAAAATTAGAGGAAAGAGGCGCAATTGTAGAAAAAGTCTATTTAGATGAAACTTTGATGCATGCAATTTTGCCGGTTTACTATATTATTGCGAATGCCGAAGCTACCGCAAATCATTCAAACTTAGATGGTATTCGTTTTGGTATGAGAGAAGATGGAGAAAGCGTAGAAGATGTAATGATCAATTCTAGAACAAAGGGATTATGTTCTTATGTTCGTAAGCGTTTTGTCATCGGAAGTTATTCTTTATATGAAGAAAATCAAGAAAAAGTATTCCGTAAAGCACAGAAAGTGCGTCGCTTAATTGTGGAAGAAATGAATAAAGTATTAAGCAGTTATGATGTGATAATTGCCAATGCTGCACCTAGTATTGCGCCATATAGCGATGCAAGTGAAGATGAACATTTAAGTAAAGATATTACAGTTGCGGAAAACCATATGGTTATGGGAAACTTTTCTGGAAATCCAAGTATGACGCTGCCATGTGGATTTGTGGAAGGTATGCCAATTGCGGTAAATATCAGTGCAAAAGCATTTGATGAACAGATAATGTTTAATATCGCAAAAGCAATTGAAGAAGAAACAGGATTAAAAGGAAACGATGTGGAGGTAGACGCATGAAATACGAAACCGTAATAGGAATTGAAATTCACTGTGAATTAAAAACAAAAACAAAAATGTTCTCCTCAGCACCGGTAGCTTTTGGAGAAGTGGCAAATACATGTGTAAATGAAGTAGATTTAGGACATCCTGGAACACTTCCTTGTGTTAACAAAGAAGCTGTTCGTTTAGCTGTAAAAGCCGCAACAGCTTTGCGTTGTGATATTGATCCACTTGTGAAATTTGATCGTAAAAATTATTATTATTCCGATCTTCCAAAGGGATTTCAGATTACGCAGCAATTTCATCCAATTGGAAGAAATGGATGCATAACAATTGAAACAGAAGATGGCAAGAAAGATATTCGTATTAATCGAATTCACATGGAAGAAGATACAGCAAAACAGTTCCATAGTGATGCAGGGACTTTGATTGATTTTAACCGTGCAGGTACACCGCTTGTAGAAATCGTAAGTGAAGCGGATATGCGAAGTGGAAGTGAGGCTGCTGCTTATGTCGAAAAGTTAAGAACTTTATTGTACTATTTAGGAGTCAGCGATGTTAAAATGGAAGAAGGAAGCATGCGCTGTGATGTCAATGTTTCCATTCGACCAGTTGGAAGTACAGCTTTTGGTACAAAAACAGAAGTGAAAAATCTAAACTCTATTTCCAATGTACAAAAAGCAATTGATGCGGAAGTAGAACGACAGATTCAGCTGGTAGAAAATGGAGAAAAAGTTGAACAGGCTACTCGCCGTTATGATGAAACACAGAAAACTACCATTTTGATGCGTAAAAAAGAAGGAAATGTAGACTATAAATTTTTCCCAGAACCTAATATTACGCCAATTCGTTTAAGTGATGAATGGATTTCTGAAATTCAGGAAAATATGGAAGAGCTTCCTGATGAAAGAAAAGCTCGTTATATGGGACAAAACGAATTAAGTGCATATGATGCAGATGTACTTGTTTCTAACAGAGAACTTTCTGATTTCTATGATGAAGTTATCAAGCATACAAAAGCGTATAAGAAAGCAGCTAACTGGGTAATTGTAGAGCTTTCTGCAGCTTTAAATAAAGCAAATATCAAACCAGCGGATAATCCTTGTAAAGCAGAATATCTTGCGGATATGATCAACATGGTAGAGGCGCAGGAAATCAGTGGAAAACAGGCAAAAGTTGTGTTTGAAGAAATTATGAAAGGAAAAGATCCAAAGAAAGTCGTAGAAGAAAAAGGCATGAAACAGATGAGTGATGCAAGTGAACTTCTTGCGATGATCAATACGGTTTTAGATAACAATCCACAGTCCATTGAAGATTTTAAAAATGGAAAAGACCGTGCTGTTGGATTCCTTGTTGGGCAGGTTATGAAAGCCAGCAAAGGGCAGGCAAATCCTGCAATGACAAATAAACTTATTCAAGAAGAACTTAAGAAAAGATAGAAATTTAAGATGAAATTTAGTACAATGAATACCATCAGAGGTGATAAAATGGCAAAAAGTAATAAAAAAAGCAAACAGGTGAAACAAAAAAATACAAAGAGCAATATTCTTTATATTGTTGCGACTGTAGTTATTTTAATTCCCTTGTTAATGCTTGGATATATTTATTTCTCAACAAAAGAAAATAAAGGAAAGCCAACTGTTGGTAATCGTTTTGATAATGCTCTTGTGGAAAAAATTGAGCAAAATCAAATTGATCAGGTAAAATCAAGTTTACAATATGATAAAGCCGAAAATGTAGAAATTAATTTGACAAGTGCGACATTACGTATAACAATTGATTTACAAGATACATGTGGAAAAAGCGATGTAGACAGCGTACTAAACGATGCTTATAAAAAAACTACGCAGATTCTTCCTGTAGAAACATATTTTACAAATAAAGATGATGTTAAAATGTATGATTTGGATATTCATGTATATAACTTTATTCCAAAAGATGATGATTCTACAGATGGATGGGTATATAAAGAAAAAATTAAAAATGCTTCCAGTAAGAAAGCAGTAACCGATACTCTAAGTTCTGCTCGCAGCAAAGAGGATGCAGATGCATTGTTGAAGCAGCAAAAAGAGCTGGAGAATGAAGCAGGACAATCAAAATAAAGAAGAAAGGGCGTATGCCCTTTTTTAAGGAGTGGGAATATGAAAAAGAATGAACATGTGAATGGAATATGCTGCGGTTACACCAAAGATGGTCATGGGGTCGTAAAAATTGATGGATTTCCATTGTTTGTGAAAGGCATGCTGGAACATGAAGAAGGTGAACTTGTCATAACTATGGTAAAGAAAAGCTATGGTTATGCTCGTTTATTAAACTTACATAAAACAAGTGCAGAGCGTGTAAAACCTGTTTGTCCACTCGCAAAACAATGCGGAGGATGTCAGCTGCAGCATATGTCATATAAAGAGCAGCTGCGTTATAAAAAACAGAAAGTACAGGATGTTATTGATCGTATTGCGAAACTGGATTTAAAAGTAGAAGATGTGCTGGGAATGGAACATCAGTTATACTATCGAAACAAAGGACAGATTCCTGTTGGATTAAAAAATAATATTGTTCAGACTGGTTTTTATCGTATCAATTCAAATGAAATTATTGATATGAATACCTGCTTGATTCAAAGTGAACGTATCAATACTGTTCTTGCTGTTATGAAAGAGTTATTAGTGAGTTATGAAAATGCATCCGTTTTTCGTCATTTGTTAATTAAAGATGGATTTCATACAGGAGAAGTAATGGTTGTATGGATTACTCGCAAGAAAAACTTTCCACATAAAGAAGATATGGTAAAAAAACTGGTAGATCGTTTGCCATTTGTTAAAAGTATTGTATTGAATTTAAATACAAGAGAAGATAATGTTATTTTAGGTGAGGAAGAAGAATTGTTATATGGGCAATCCTTTATTACAGATACGATTCATGGTTTAAAATTCCATATTTCTTCTAAATCCTTTTATCAGGTAAATCCTGTTCAAACAGAAGTACTATATGGAAAAGCTTTAGAATTCTGTGAAATAAAAGGAAATGAAACGATATTGGATATGTATTGTGGTGTAGGAACAATCAGTATGTTTTTAGCTCAGAAAGCTAAAAAAGTGATTGGAATTGAAATTGTGGAGCAGGCAATAAAAAATGCGAAAGAAAATGCATTAAACAATGGCATTTCTAATATCGAGTTTGTATGCAGTGATGCGGCTTCTTATGCGAAAAAATTAAGTGAAGAAAATATGAAACCAGATATTATTGTGGTTGATCCTCCAAGAAAAGGATGTGATCAGATAACACTTGACAGTATTGTGAAAATGTCACCACAAAGAATTGTTTATGTATCTTGTGATCCAGCTACACTGGCAAGAGATCTTCGTATTTTAGAAGATAGTGGATATCATTGTATAAAGGTACAGCCTGTTGATATGTTCCCGTTTAGTCACCATGTAGAGTCCATTGTTCTGTTGCAAAGAAGATAAAGTAAACATCAAATCAGTGAATAGAGATGTAAGTTACAAATATGACTTGCATCTTTTTATTATGTTAAGATAAAGGAGGTTAAAGGAATGATGTGTAGTGATAAAGGTAGAGAAGATACCAGCTAATGAAAAAGGAAATAAGTTAATAAGAGTAGCAGCTTATTGTAGGGTAAGTAAAAATGTTGATGAACAGTTATCAAGTTTAGAATATCAAATTACTCATTTTGAATCTTATAAAGAAAAAGAAAATGATATTGAATTGGTCGAAATATTTTATGATTATGGAAAAAGTGGACTGAGAAGAAAAGGGCGTAATGAGTATCAAAGAATGATTGCATTAGCACTTAATAATGAATGTGATTATATTCTAACGAAATCAGTGAGTCGTTTTTCACGCAATACGCTTGATGTTCTTGTTGATGTGCGCAAATTAAGAGAGAAACACGTATATGTATATTTTGAAAAAGAGAAAATTGATACTAAACGAGATGATTATGAAATCATATTAGCGATTTATGCATCTTTATCTCAAGAGGAATCAATAGCTGCTAGTAAAAATATAGCATGGGGTATACGAGCAAAAATGAAAAGAGGTGAATTGGCGGTGAAATCAATTTATGGATACAGAAAAGTGAATGATGAATTAGTGATTGTTGAAAAAGAAGCAGGAGTTGTGAAATTAATATATTTTGAATATTTAAGAGGAAGAACATTAAAACAAATAAAGGAATTATTGGAAGATTTAGAAATTAAGTCGCCATCTAGTAGAGAAAAATGGGATTGTAAGACAATAAATAATATTCTTTCAAATGAAAAATATATTGGTAATGTAATTCAACAAAAAACATATGTGAAAGATACTTTAAATGGAATTAGAAAAGAAAACAAAGGTGAATTAGAGAAAGTACATATTCTTAATAATCATGAAGCAATCATTTCTGAGGAAGAATATAATAAAGCCCAAGAGTTAAAAAAGAAAAGATCAAGGTGTATCATTGATGAAAACGGAAATAAAGTTATTCGTCATAATCAATATAGTAGTAAATCTATTTATTCAAATTTATTAGTTTGTGGATACTGTGGAGCTTCATATAGACGTAGAACTGAACGAGGAAAAGTAGTTTATAGATGTGCGACAAGAATAGATAAAGGAAGAGATAAATGTCAACAATCAATAACTTTGGAAGAGAAATGTTTGAAAGAATATATTGAACAAGAAACGAAAAATGGAGATTGCATTAATAGCTGTGAGAGTGTTGAAATGATTGAAGTTTTCAAAAATAACATAGTTTATAAATATTATGGAGAAAAGAAGTCTATTTGATTAAGAAACTGAGGGTTTTAATATATTATGATTTAACAGATTAGTAATAATCGATAGTCTTATAGCAATTTTACATATTGATATCCTATCAAAGTGTTATAATAAACTATATGTAAAAGAAGGAGATAATTAAATTATGAACTCTATAAGTATTATTTTAGATATATTAAATAATTTGTTTTATGAAAGTTTATTGTCTGTGCAGGGAAATATTATAGAAAGAATAAAACTAAATAAATTCAAGAAAAAAGTGGATTTAACTGCAAGGAAAATAATAAATAATAATGATGGTAGTATATTAACTTCAAATACTTTCGAATTATTTTTGAAAAATTATCATCCAATCGAAAAAATGTTTCTAACAATTTCAGGTGATGGTGATTATGAATTCAAAGAACAATTCATAACAAAACAGATTGAATTATTTTTTAATAGTTGTAATTCTAAAATAGAAAAACCACTAGATAGATATGCTTTCAAGGAATTGTTTGAAAAATTATACGATTTAATTGAAAATTTTTATAAAAAGAATCTCACTAAAAATGAAAGATATTTAGTGAGTGTCAATAAAAGGATTGAAAATACTCTATCGACAAAGATTGAAAATGAAACACTCAAAATTATCGATACTGTTAAAAATAGTAAAGATGATATTATAGAAATGATATCAAATTTGGGTAAAATTGATGATTGTGATTTGGAATGGTCAATTTATCAGTCATTTTCAGCAGCAATTTTAAATGGAAGAGCAACAGAGGTTCATTCATTATTTCCTTTACTTAAAGGAAATAATGATCTTGAATTGGGTGTTGAATATTTGTTCAATAACTTTTCTAATAAATTTGTAAAAGATATAACATTTGATATTTTACAAGATAAAATACGTAATGATCAAATATATACGGATTTAGCAGAAAAAACAATATATAAGGCATTGTTAGAAAATGATGAGAAATTACTTGATTCAATTAGTGAGAGAAATTTTGATATATATGAAATAAAATGTCATTTGCAGGCTAAGAACTTTGATATGTTTTATACTGTTCAAAGAGAACGTAAAGAAGAAATATATTTAGTTGAATATAAATTAACTAACAATTATCCAAAGTTCAAATGGCTTGTAAACAAAATCTGTATGTTTTCTGTTTTAAAAGAACAAGGATTGAATGCTGTAGACTGCATTGAATCTTTGCTAAGTGAGAATGATTTTATAATTGAGCAAGTTCTGTTATTAGAAAGAAAGTATCAAGAACTTGATTATAAAATTGAGTTAGTATCCAAAAAAGTAAAGGATTTGTTAAATGAAATAGAACTATTAAAGAATAAAATTAATGATATTCCCAATAATATACAAAAAAGGTTTTATTGTACATATCTTAGAATAGGGTTATTAGTTTCAGATGAAAAAGCAAAGTCAATCGTAACGGAAATACCTAATCACTTAAAAACTGAGGGTGAACTAGAAATGCTTTGCATGCAAGCTGAACTTGAAAAAAATATGTGTGTTCAAAAAATTATAGAGTTGTGTATTAAAAATAATCAATATTGGTTATTCAATAATTATCTAATAATGGTTATGGATAAAGAACCTAACAAAGCAAAAGAACTTATAGAATCATATAGGTTTTCCATTGATAAGGATCCATCAATTTTTCTAATCTATGTGCAGCTTGTTCATAAAATTGATGGTGTTGAAAAATCGTTGGAATTTTTTGAAAATTATAAACAAAAGTATAATGATTATACTGAGTTTTGGCTTGTAAAATTACGTTTTCATTATTCTGAAGAAGAACTGATAAACATTTCAAAACGTTGGCTGGCTAGAGAATTATCTTATTTGTCTCATAACTCAGATTTAGAATTTTTAAAATTATTGATGGAAAAGGAACGATATAAAGATGCATTGCATGGTATTTTACTTATAGAAAAAAGAGGAAATTTATCAAAAGATTTTTTAAGAATCAAAGCTAGAGCATTATTGAACACAAAGCACGAAATTGAAGCATTAGGCGTTTATAAAAAACTCTTTAATGATGATGTTATAGATTCTGAAATTTTATATTATATTATGATACTTTCAATTAATAATAAGAGACATGTAGAAGCAAGAGTTTTAGAATGTGCTAAAAAAATAGAGAATGCTACAATTTTGGAGTTAACAGCAATTTGTGAGGAAAGTAATGGAAATCATGAAATGGCAGAAAAGTTAATTATTAAGGCTATGCTTAGAAATAATAATGATGATAACTTGTCTGTTTATGGAAATTATTTAAGTTTTCATACTAAGAAAAAGCATTTAGAAAGTGACAAGAAAGTAAAATGTGTATCTGAAGATACTGTTACATATTGTGTAGATGAACAAAAAAATGAAAAAATTATTTGTATTTACTCAGAGAGAGTATTACCTCACGAACCGTTTTTCTGGGAAGGTGCAGAACATATTTATAAAGAAACTGCTATACAAAGAAATCTGTTAAGAAAAAAAATTAATGATACAATTACTATTAAAGGTATTTGTTATAAAGTTAAAGAAATTGAACATCTTGATGCATTTTTGTTTCGTATAAGTATGAGTCATCTAGTTGATAATGGAAGTGCAAAACTTATTTCTACTAAAATGAATGAGACTGGAGAGATAGATATTAATAGTTTAGAAGAGCAAATGAAAGAAGTTTTAGGAAATGGTTCATCCTATCTAGACTGGATAAATCATTATAAGAATATAGATGAAACACCTTTATCTTTTTTTCTTTATTCGAACAGTGTTTCATGTACATATACTCAACTTATACAAATTATTGCAGTCGATACTACGATTCCATTTCGTGAAAAATATGGAAGTGTAAAAAAATCAGAAAAATATGTAGTTTCGACAGCGGCTTTGGTTGTTCTAAACGAAATAGAATTTAACCCAGAAAAAATAAATAAAGAAATTATTATATCCACATCTCTTGGAAAAGTTGTATCAGATGAAGTAGAAAAAATTATTGATGAAAATGATAGAGAACGTGTGGCGTCTATGGGAATGGAAATGAATCATATTTATGTTTTGGAAACACCAGATGAGGCAAAACAAGAAAATATGACGAAAGCGGTAGGGCTTAAAAACTACTCACTAAATTATAATGCAAAGGAGAATGTCGTTGATTTGTCTTGGCAGGAAGAACAACTTGATATTAAAGATTATATGGGAATAGCAGATTATGATGCGTTTTGTCTTGCACAAAAAGAATCGTATACTGTGATTACAGCAGAAGTTTCATATAATATGCTTGCAAATATGTTAGATATAGGTGTTGATACTATCTGCATTGCTGATTTTTTGAATGATGTATGTATAGATATTAACCAATTATTAGATTATGTTGAAATATTGATGAATCATCGATTTGTTATACCATTTACTGATAGTATAGTGATTCGTTTAGCTGAAGTATATGATAGCTATGATGAATTAGATAGAGAAAAATTACTAGAAAAATGGATGCATATTTTGAATATTCCTCTTCAAGACGAAAACTATAAAAAAATAATGGCGAGAGTATGTAGAGATTTTTTAGATCAAACTCAAGACAAGGTACAAAATGGAAATCCAATATGGTCTGCTTTACTTCATTCTGAAGTTAAGTACTTGGATTGTTCTATAAGAATTAAAATATCTGATGGTATATTAATCACTCAATTAGTACATGATAGTAAGGAAGTGGAGGATTACTAATATTAATATTATCTTAATTTTAAAAAAACGATTTCAAAAAGGGATTATTATCGCTCGCTTTTACTAACGACAATGATACAACACACATAGAAAATGTAGCAAAGCTTATAAAAAAACAAATAACCAGATAAATAAATCGCTTTAGATACTTTTCCATAGTCTAATTTTAAACTCTAGAAAAATGAGATAACTGATAATTTTGCCTGATTTTAGAAATAAGTCAGGCTTTTTTATGAAATCAGCAGTAATAAGTGTTCGTGAAAATTAATGAAAGTTATCTTTAATATTAAGAGAATAGTTATCATTTAATCTGTATAGAAAAGTAATGTGATCTTTAGTATAATGAACACAGTAAAAAAGTTTTGTTTTAGTAGAGACATAATTGAATTGTTTTAAAGAATATGATTATTTTGCTTGATACGGAGGTGTTCGATTTGGGAAAAAAGGAAAACCAAGTAAAAATACGTTCTAGTGCAGCGGAATATTTGACTTATGTTGCATCTGTCGGGAATCAGAAAGACAGTCTTGAAATGCGTTATGAAGATGAAAATATCTGGTTGACACAAAAGATGATGTCCACATTGTACGACGTTGGTTTACCGACGATTAATGAACATATTAAAAAAATTTTTGCAGACAGCGAATTAGAAGAGGCTGGAACTATTCGGAATTTCCGAATAGTTCAAACGGAAGGTTCTCGTCAAGTGACTCGTGATACAAAGCATTATAATCTTCAAATGATTATTGCTGTTGGGTTCAAAGTAAACAATGAGCGAGCTGTACAGTTCCGCAAATGGGCCAATGGTATTGTGAAGGACTACACCATCAAGGGATGGGTCATGGATGATGAACGCCTGAAAAACGGTGGCTCGGTGCTCACAACAGAATATTTTGACCGTTTGCTTGAGCAGATACGTGAAATTCGTTTGTCCGAACGTAGGTTTTATCAGAAAATAACAGATATATATGCTACAGCACTTGATTATGATCGTACAGCAAAAACAACAAAAGATTTTTTTTGCTAAAGTGCAAAATAAGATGCACTATACAGTTCATGGACATACAGCAGCGGAGCTGATTTATGAACGTGCGGATGCAGACAAGCCACATATGGGCTTAACGACATGGGCATCTGCACCGGAAGGTAAAATTGTAAAAAGTGACGTCAGTATTGAAAAAAATTATTTGAGTGAAAAGGAAATGCGTTCTTTAGAGCGTATTGTATCTGCATATCTTGATTTAGCCGAAGACCGTGCGGAAAGACACATTCCTATGACAATGGAAGATTGGTCCAAACGATTAGATTTATTTTTGATGGCTGATGATAGAGAAGTTCTTCAAAACGCAGGAAAAATCACGACAGAAATTGCAAAAGAAAAAGCGGAATCAGAATTTGAAAAATATCGAATTGTGCAGGATAGATTGTTTATGTCTGATTTTGATAAATATCTGTTAGAATTAGAGAAAAAGCCAAAGAAATAAATACTTTGTATATCTGGATTTTTAAAAATGCAGATTTCAACAAGGGATTATTATGCAAAATCAGTATCTCTTTTGCGCATTCGAGTCACATAGAAAATGTAGTATAGCTTGTAAAAAACAATTAACCTGATAAATAAAGCGTTTTAGACAATTTTCCATAGTCTGATTTTGAACTCCAGAAAAATGGGATACAACTGGTAGTAATTGATTATTTTGCCTGATTTTCACGAAGTCAGGCTTTTTTTGATGGAAAACAAAGAAAAAGGTGTTCGTGAAAAGGTATGTTAGAGGATGTAGAAATGAAATTAGCAGGGATGAAAAACTCTTTATAGGTATTCATTACCCGTACATACGGATCAGACCAGAACGTCTTTACACCTAGACAACTTGAAGGAGTTCTAAGAGGATATCTTGTTTATACAGAGATCATAATCAAGACATTAAGAAATTGTGATGAATTTCATAATGAAAAATACTTTTATGATATAAAAATTAGATAAATATTCTAATATGATTACAATGTTAATATAGCTGTATAGTATAATTACAAATGGGAGATATTTATCCTTGGAAAATACTAATCTGATGTATCACTGCCAGCCCTTTGCGAATGAATATAGATATAAATGTTATCATTACTATGGTAATGCTCTATATGATAGTTAAGGAGTTAAAGAAGTAGTCTAACTACTTCTAGGTGGTGATACGTAAAAAAGCAGGAGCTACCAACTCCTGCTTTTCTTTGGCTGTTACCAACCCTTTGCAGGTATATTATAGCACGCTTTAAATGATATGATACATTTTCTGGTTATAAATTTATAAGAAGACATTAAAATATCAGAAATCTTTCGGTTGATTATAGCAATTTGACATTTATAATAAATAGTATATAAGTTAAAAAAATGGTTTTCAGAGTGGGAGAATTATGGCTTTCTACTCCCAATTTTATACATTCAACACATGTTGAGACAATCGCTTTACTTTCCAAACTTAAGACAAAACAACATATCAAAATTGAATTACATGCAGAAGAAATAGAATTGACATCTTCAGAATATAAATCCACTTACAGTAATATTAAACAATATGTTTTTGATAAATATGGATTTAAGGTATCAAGTCTATATATAGCACAAGTAAAAGAAAAGTGTGGAATTAAAGAAAGAGAAAATTATAATAAACCTAAAAATGTGGATTTAAATCAGCCAATTTGTCCAGTAGAGAAAGAAGAAGCAATAAAAGATGCGTTTAGGCATTTTCAAATGATTTAATATTTGACTACTAAAGTTAACTTTTCGAAACTAGTATTTGAAAATGTTTAAGTTTAGGATTCTATTAATAATTAAATATTGAATAGAGTAAGTCTATTTTAGTGATAGGTAAGCAATAGTATATAAATACGAGTTATCAGAAGATGAAATTGATTTTTCGAAGAAAAGATTAGGCCGATGGAATACTGTTAAAGTTCAAAAATTAGTGAAAGGATGGTTAAAATGCAATTATCTAAAATAATAAAATAAAGATTAAAAACTATAGATTACTTATTGATGCAGAATTGGATGTTGATGCAAAAACAACTCTAATCGTTGGTCGTAATAATACCGCAAAGACTTCTTGTAATAGTTGCATCAATACTGTGTTAGAAGGAAAAGCCTTTTCCTATAATGATTATCCTTTGTCAAAACGAGAGAATCTCTATAACCTGTTTTTGCAGTTTATGGAGAAAAAATTGAGCTATGAGGATCTTTGTAAAGATGTTGAAACGATTTCGATAGAATTCGTAGTTGATTATTCATTGGATGCTAAATTTCGACGTGTCTTTTCTGATAGCTTTCCACTAATCTTGATTGATGAATATCAAGACTCGTATAAACCAATTGTCGACCGATTTATAAATTTCTTCATCGCTAAAGGAGTGGGATCACAATTTGGCTTTTTTGGAGATGCGTGGCAAACTATTTATCAAACTAATAATGCTTGTGGCGCGATTGAACACAGCAATCTTGAGGAAATCAAAAAAGGTTCAAACTTTAGATCTGCTCCCAGAATTGTGAAACTTTTAAATGACATCCGTCCAGATTTGCCACAACAGTCTGCAATAGATAATTTTGAGGGTGAAGTTGTTGTTGTTACTTGTGATGATTATCCTGGGGTTCGTAGGTCGGATCGTACATTCAAAGATGATCTTCCGCCAGAAGAACTAAAATCCAGACTGTATCAATTGTCAGAGTGTATCAAGAAAAATGTGCCGAAAGAGGAAAATATCAAGATTTTGATGATAACACATAAAGTTCTTGCTACCCAGCAAGGATATGAGCGCCTATTAGCTATTATTGATGATGGACTTCGAGATAAACAAGACCCATTTTTACTATTCTTCATGAATACCGTTGAACCGATATATGAAGCGTTAAGTACATTGAATATGCAGCTTCTGTTTGATACACTAGGAATTAGACGCTATCCTATCACAAAAAAATCTGAGAAAACAAAATGGAAAGAGTTTGAATTACAGCTCAAGAAAGCTCGTGATGGGAAAGCTATTGATGTTATCAATACTATTGTAGAGTCAAAGTTAGTTCCTATTCCGTCATTGGTTGATGGATACTACCATCTATATTTCGATGCCCCTGACACTATCTACGGATTGAATGCAACAATCCGTGAAGTTTTAGATTTGGATTACAGTCAATTTAGGGCTGCAATTGAATTTTTATACCCTGAAGCAGAGTTTTCGACAGAACATGGTGTTAAAGGCGAAGAATACGATAATGTTGTCTTTGTTATTAGTAAAGGATGGAACCAATACCAATTTGAGACTTATGCACCTATGATAACGGGGAAAGTTCCAATACCAGTAGGTAAAGAGGCGTCATATGAACGAAATAGAAATTTGTTTTACGTATGTTGTTCGAGACCGAAGAAAAGACTTTTTTTATTTGTTTCAATACCGCTTAATTCTGCTTTTAGAAACTTTCTTACCGATATTGTAGGAGCAGAAAATATTTATACATTTAATGAATATATGGATAATAAATCCGTTTTATAAAATGTCGGTTTGAATGTCGGTATATAATTGACTTTTGTCGGTATAATATGTATGATACAATTTGAGGTGAAGTGAAATGCCAAAGTATATTGAATCAGAAACTTTAGAACTAAAAGAAAAATATACTGATATCATCTGCAAGGAAATAGTTTCATTCTTAAATGCTTCCGGTGGAACAATTGTCATCGGTGTTAAAGATGATGGAACTATAGTTGGTGTTGATAAGATTGATGAAACTTTCAAGAAAATATCCGATATCATCACAACACAAATTGAACCAAATCCACAAGACGAAGTAAGTTCGGAACTTCGTTTTGAAGATGGAAAGACATTGATCGTTGTTAATGTTTCAAAAGGAATTAAGCACATCTATTGTCAAAAGAAATATGGCTTTTCTTCTGTTGGTTGTACAATCAGAGTCGGAACAACTTGTCGAGAAATGACACTGGAACAAATTCGCATTCGATATGAAAATAAATTTGTCGATTCAGAGTATATGCTTAAGAAACGAGCAACTATGTCCGACTTGTCATTTAAAGAATTGAAAATTTATTACAGCGAAAAAGGTTATCATTTAGATGACAGTAACTTTGAAGCTAACTTGAATTTAAAAAATCAAAATGGTGAATATAATCTTTTGGCGGAATTATTGGCAGATAAAAACAACATTCCTTTGATATTTGTGAAGTTTAAAGGAAATGATAAGGCTGCAATTTCTGAAAGAAGCGATTATGGATATAGATGTATTATCACTTCTTATGAAAAGATAAAGAACAGACTTCAAGCAGAAAACATTTGTGTCTCTGATACAACGGTGAGACCAAGACAAGATACCTATTTATTTGATTATGACTGTGTGAATGAAGCAATTTTGAACGCATTAGTTCATAATGATTGGACAATTACAGAGCCACAAATTTCTATGTTTGACAATCGCTTAGAAATTTTATCTCATGGTGGTTTACCAAGCGGAATGACAAAGAAGCAATTCTTTGATGGAATCAGTAAACCAAGGAATGCTACACTCATGCGAATTTTCTTAAATATGGGTCTTACAGAACACACTGGGCATGGAATTCCAACCATCGTGAAAAAATATGGAGAAGAAGTTTTTGAGATTGAAAACAACTACATTCGTTGTACAATTCCGTTTGATGATGTCGTTTTGGACAAAATCAAAAGTGAAAATGTCGGCAATAATGTCGGCAATAATGTCGGCAATATTTCGTTGAACAAAACGGAGAAGAAGGTCATTTCTTTATTGATTGAAGACTCAGAGTATACGGCAGATGAATTAGCTTCAAAGATTGGTGTAACAAAAAGAACGATAGAGCGAGCATTTATATCATTGCAAAAGAAAAAAGTCATTGAAAGAATTGGCTCAAACCGAAAAGGAAATTGGATTGTAATAAAATAATATTGTAAAATAAGCAGAATCCTTACATACATGTAATCTTGATCTTTATATGTAGGAAGTTTAGATAAAAATTCGAAAGTTGCATCTATTGTTCTGTGCAAAGAAGATAAAAAATCAAATCTATATTATAGAGATGTAAGTTATTGATAATGACTTGCATTTTTTTATATGCTTCGATTGGATTGAAAAGAATTAAATTAAGAAATTCAGTTAGTAGAGATACTAATAAAGGGGAATAATCAAGAAGCATAATTCCATAAGTTAAACTATAATTCTTATTAAAAATATTATAATATATAACAAAGGAGTGATGGAAAGTGGAGAAAGTTTTGGAAATAAAAGGGTTAAATAAATATTTTAAAAACCATCATGTTCTTAAAGATATTAATTTAACGATTTATGAAAAAGAAATTATTGGTTTTATAGGTCCTAATGGTGCGGGAAAAAGTACAACGATGCGCTGTATAAACAACCTTATTTTTCCTTCTTCTGGATCAATAAAAATATGTGGTTATGATTTAATGAAAGACAGAGATAAGGCGTTGCAGTGCCAGTCATCTTTAATTGAAAATCCTGGGTTGTATTTAGAGATGACAGGGTATGATAATCTAAAGATTTTTGGAGCCTTGCGAAAAGTTTCTAAACAAAGGATTAAGGAGATTGCAGAATTTACAAATCTGAAAGATGCTTTATATAGAAGGGTAGAACATTATTCTTTAGGTATGAAGCAGCGTCTAGCTTTAGGGATTGTGTTACTTAATAAACCGAAACTTATTATTTTGGATGAACCGACGAATGGATTAGATCCAAAAGGAGTGATGGAACTTAGAGAAACAATTCTAAACTTAGTAGAAAAAGAAAATGTATCCATCCTTTTTTCATCACATATCTTAGGAGAAATTGAAAAAATCGCAACAAGAATCGTATGTATACGCAATGGGGAAATAATTCCTATGCAAAATGATTTGTATAAGAATGAGCGGTATCAGCTAAGGACAAATAACAATCATAAAGCAAAACAAATCATAAGTGAAGCAGGTGCTGTTGTACAAGAAAAAGAAATGAATGTACTTTCCATATTGTTATCAAAGGAACAGCCATTAAAACAAGTTATAAAAAAACTAGTAGAAGCGGATGTTGAAATAGAAGATATTGAAAAAGAAGTCGTTAGCATTGAAAGTATTTATTCTTCTATATATGGTGGTTAAGATGAAAAGGTTACTATTTATAGAATATTATAAGCTGTTTAGAAATAAGAAGAATTGGCTATTGATATTGGCATGTATCGTATTATTTCTGTTTATCGGTATTCAAAACATGTCTTTAGATAGGCAATATATGGAACACAGACTTGATTATTTGGAAGATGAAGCAGATAGTGCAATGTTGATGAGAGATGATCTGGAAAAGAAAATGACGGGTTTAGATAAATCTTCAAAAGAATGGGAACAGTTAAAAGAAGAATATGATTATTGGGCATGGGAAACAGAGGCATCTCGTTTACTGTCTGGATATTATCATAATGTAAATACAGTATATGGAGAAGATCAAAAGATTGCAGAGCTCAGCATTCAAAGAAATCAAAAACTTATAGATGCGATTCATAAGGAATATACGGGCATGCTTTATCAGTTTTCAACTCCGCAAAGAGAAGTTGAAGAATCTCAAAAAGAAATTTATATCATGCAGAAACTTTTGGATAATAATAAAGAAGAGTTAAAAGAAAATCCATCTTTATCATTTTTGTATTCTAGTCCTTATGAAATGAATGGTTTCAATTATCTTGCAAGAGCATTTGATGGAATACTTTATATTTTTGTCATCATGCTGCTGTATCTTTTTATATCTGATTGTTATACAAAAGAAATGGAGCAGGGTAGCTATAAATTTTATATGACGACACCTTATAAACGAACGACTATCATACTTGCAAAAATTATTACAGTGGTTAGTTTTTCATTGTTTCTTCTTGGTTTATCACTTGGCATAGGTTTTCTAGTTTTTAGTTTTTTAAATGGTATCGGAGATATTCAGTATCCTTATATCATAGGAAAAAATTTAACGACTCCGTGTGGAAAATACCTAATTAAATTAGGAGCTATGGTCACCATAAGTATTATTACCCTAATCGTATCCTTTTTCTATTTTTCGCTTTATACGAAAAAACAGACAACGCTCATCGCAATAGGTTCTTGTATCTTGTTGTGTGTTTACTTTATTTATGCTTTGTTTGGATTATCAAATGTGCATATAGTGGAGCTACCGTTTATATCTCAAATTTATGTAAGTAAGCTGCTTCAACAGAAAAATAATCTTATTGGCATTGGTGCAGTAAATATTATATTGATCGTATGTTTTATAAAACTCTCTGTGAGTAGATTTTCTAAATTGGATTTGAAAGATGGGTGATGGAGATTGTGGAAGTATATTTGGTATGAAATTAAGTTTTTATTAAAAGCAAGTAAGACAAAGGTTTTAATTTTGCTTGTTTTTGTAATGACGATTGCTTATTCTGTTAACAATTATCAAAAATCTCTAGAAGAGGAAATATATGGAATGAATTTGTTAAAAGAACAGTATTATATGCTTGAGATTTATGACAGCTTTCTAGATATAGATGCGAAAAGAGGCATATATTATGGTGATGAAGATGAACGTAGAGCTGCCATAAAAGAATGGAAAAGTGTCATAAAAAAAGCCCAGGCTGCTGCCAGAGAAAAAGACTGGAAAGCATATAATGAATTAAGTTTGTTAAATGGCGTGTATTTGTATCGTCATACACAGCTTACAGATTATAAATATAAAGATGAATATGCATATTATTCACAGTATAACGATGAAGTAGACAAAATTATTGAAAAAAGAAATCTAACACACATAAAAGTTCCGGATTTGGCACATAATAGTACAGATGTAAGCAATACGACAAATGCAGATTTAAGCATAGCTTCCTTTATTGATACACAGTATTGTATAAGATTATTTGATACATTGCTGGATAAAGGATTGGCACCAATCAATCATTATCAGGTAGATAGTATTAGCATATTCTTTCATACCTTCAATGAAATCGTACCTCTTTTAGGTGTTATTCTTATATGTTTATTGGGATTTGACAGTATATCCAAAGATAAGGAAATGGGGACAATAAAAACGATTATCAGCAGTCCACATATGCGAAAGCGATATATGTTTGTGAAAACCATAGCCACAAGTTGCGTATCTTTTATCATGCTGTTATTGCCAAGCGTTTTGATTTCTGTATGTTTGGGGGCTTTTGACAAGTTTAAAATGATTTTTTATCCAACCTTGACATTTAAAGAAGGACTTCATTCTTTTCAGATGGCATTTAATAATATAGGCAATATGGAAAAAATGGTGGATATGGGAAGAATGTATTCCAGTGAACATTATTCAGGACTTGTTCGTCATTCATTATATTTGGAGACAATATGAACTGGACAGCACTGCGATCTCCAGATATGTCTTTAGACTATATGAGTTTAGGTCTGTTTTTGTTGTTTGCATTAGTACTGCTTGTTCTGTTTATTCTGTTTTTGAATTCAATGACTATGTTCATTAATATAGTGATTAAGTCAAAAACGATTGGTTTGTGTATCAGTTTGGCATTATGTCTTCTGCTTTATGCAACAACCCCAATTACGAATACGGCAGTTGGGTATCTATTCGATCCGTTTAGTTATAAAAATGCAGTAGAGGTCGTTGCTGGAACTACTTCCTATTCGTTTTTTTCAGGAATAGTCGTTTTATCTGTTTATATCCTAATCTTACAAATAATGGGAAGAATTGTAATGAAGAAAAAGGATATGAACTAATATATCACCATATATATTTTAGGTAAGACATATGTTTTTAAATTTCTGTGTGGAAATTATATACATTAATATATTTACTTTTGATTATTTAATGTAATAGATTTGATTAAATAAAAAAACAAACTCTACTATAATTCATTGAAAAGTTTTCATTTTGCTTATTGACTTCAAACTTTATTATCCTTATAATGTATTAAAATCTAAACGATTTTAAATTAGGAAAGTAGAGAACAAAAAGAAAAAAGGAGATGGATTTATGGCTTACTATTTTGAAGAACCTTCCCGTACTTTCAGTGAATATTTACTGGTACCAGGATATTCCAGTGCAGAGTGTACACCTGCCAATGTTTCATTAAAAACACCGCTTGTTAAATTTAAAAAAGGAGAAGAACCAGCTCTTTCTTTAAATATTCCGATGGTTTCTGCAATCATGCAGTCTGTATCAGGAGAAAAAATGGCTTGTGCTCTTGCCAGAGAAGGTGGAATCTCTTTTATTTATGGATCACAAACAGTAGAAGATGAAGCGGCAATGGTACGTCGTGTTAAAATGACAAAAGCTGGTTTTGTTTTCAGTGATTCCAATATTCGTCCAGATGCTACATTAGCTGATGTTTTAACATTGAAGGAAAGAACAGGACATGCAACCATGGCAGTTACAGAAGATGGAACTGCTGAAGGAAAACTTTTAGGTATTATTACAAGCCGTGATTATCGTGAATCACGCATGGATTTACAAACAAAAGTCGCTGAATTCATGACTCCGTTTGAAAAATTAATTTATGGCAAAGAAGGATGCAGCTTATCAGAAGCAAATGATATGATTTGGGAACATAAGTTAAATCAGTTGCCTATCATTGATGATGAACAGCATTTGGTGGCATTTGTATTCCGCAAAGATTATGATTCTCATAAAGAACATCCAAATGAATTGCTGGATAATGACAAACGTTATATCGTAGGTGCTGGTATCAATACACGTGATTATGAACAGCGTGTTCCTGCATTGGTGGAAGCTGGTGCGGATGTATTGTGCATTGATTCCAGTGAAGGATTTAGTGAATGGCAGGCATTGACTTTAAAATGGATTCGTGAAAAATATGGAGACAGTGTTAAAGTTGGTGCAGGAAATGTTGTCGATGCGGAAGGATTCCGTTTCTTGGCAGAAGCTGGTGCTGATTTCATTAAAATTGGAATTGGTGGAGGAAGTATTTGTATCACACGTGAACAAAAAGGAATTGGACGTGGACAGGCGACTGCGACAATTGAAGTAGCAAAAGCACGTGATGAATACTTTAAAGAAACAGGTATTTATATTCCTATCTGCAGTGATGGCGGTATCGTACATGACTATCATATTACCCTTGCCTTGGCAATGGGGGCTGACTTTGTAATGCTTGGGCGTTATTTCTCTCGTTTTGAAGAATCTCCAACAAAAAAAGTTACTATCAATGGTACATATATGAAAGAGTATTGGGGAGAAGGAAGTGCACGTGCAAGAAACTGGCAGCGTTATGATATGGGAGGAAGTAATAAACTTTCTTTTGTAGAAGGTGTTGATTCTTATGTTCCTTATGCTGGTGCGTTAAAAGATAATGTGGATTTAACACTGAGCAAAGTAAAACATACAATGTGTAACTGTGGCGCTTTGACAATTCCAGAACTTCAGCAGAAAGCAAAAATTACTTTAGTTTCTGCGACAAGTATTGTAGAAGGTGGAGCACACGATGTTGTGGTAAAAGATAATACAATTGATGCGAAAGTAAAATAAGAAAATTATAAAATATATAACCATTATTTCATATAAAGTGAAGTAATGGTTTTTTTTATATTTAATTTTGGAATATATAGTGCAAGATTTTTATAACAAGTGCAATATTTTTACAGTTTTCTTTATATATAATAAGAGTACGTTGTGTCACATTTATGAAAGTTAAATGTGATAATCATAGAAAGGATGAAAGAGAATATGATAAAAAAGACAATGAAAATGTTTTTAGCTTGTATGTTAGTATGTACAGGTATTCTTGGAAATGTACAAATTACACAAGCGGCAGAAGAATTGACTAAGTATGAAATCTATCCAAAACCACAAGATGTTTCATATGAAAATCAAGAAATTACATTATCTAATACGTTAAATGTCGTTTATGATAGTGCAATTGATGCAGAAACTAAAGCGAGAATGCAAGAAGTTGCAAATGTTTTAGATTTGAAGTTACAAGAAAATAACAAAGCTCAAGAAGGCTTGACAAATATATTTGTAGGGGTAAAAGGAACAAAAGATATAGCAAGCAGTTATATTGAAGCTAACTATCCGCAAAATGAAGACTTGTATCAAAAAATTGATGCATATTATTTAAATGTAAATAAAAACAATGAAATTGTTGTACTTGGGAAAGATAGTGATGCAGCATTTTATGGAATAACTACGTTATATCATGTATTTCAACAAGTAAAAAATAATCAGGTACGAACTTTTACAGTAAAAGATTATGCTAATGTTGCAAGTCGTGGATTCATTGAGGGTTATTATGGTAATCCATGGTCTACACAAGATCGTATAAATTTGATGACTTGGAGTGGTTATTATAAATTGAATTCTTATTTTTATGCTCCAAAAGATGATCCAAAACACAATGCAAAATGGAGAGAACTATATTCTCAAGAAGAAATTGATACAAAAATTAAACCATTGGCAGAAGCAGGAAATAAATCAAAAACACGTTTTGTATATGCATTGCATCCATATATGAATAATCCAATTCGTTATGATTCTGATGAACATTATAGTGAAGATTTAAAAATTATGCAGAATAAATTTGAACAAGTAATTAAAGCTGGAGTACGTCAAATTGCTATTCTTGCAGATGATGCAAAAAATGTTGGTGGAGAAAACTATATTAAAACATTGGAAGACATGACTGCGTGGCTAAAAAAAATGCAAGAGACTTATCCAGATTTAAAATTAACACTTCCATTTTGTACACAGGAATATATGTATAATGGAGAAGAGTATTATAAACGTTTTCCAGAAAATGTACAGATTGTAATGACTGGTGGAAAAATATGGGGAGAGGTATCACAAAGTTTTACGGATACTTTTACAAGTAAAGCAGGACGTGGACCATACATGTGGATTAACTGGCCTTGTACAGATAATTCTAAGAAACATTTGATTATGGGTGGTTATTCTAACTTCTTACATCCAAAAGTAAATCCAGAAAATATTCAAGGTATTGTATTGAATCCTATGCAGCAGTCAGAACCAAGTAAAGTAGCAATTTTTGGAAATGCTGCATATAGCTGGAATATGTGGGACAGTAAGGAAGAAGCTGATCAAATTTGGAACGATGCATTTAAATATGTTGATCATAATGGACCATATGAAACAGATGCATCTAACGCATTGCGTGAATTATCAAAACATATGATAAATCAGGCAATGGATGGTCGTGTTGTCGCATTAGATGAATCTATTGAACTTCGTGAGCGTTTAACTGAAGTAAAAGATTTATTAAGTGTGGATGCGAGTATTGATGTTGCAAAAATCGATGATTTAATTCGTGAATTTGAAGTATTGCAAAATGCTGCAAAAGTTTATCGTCAGCAAGCAGGAGATAAAAATATTAGAGATCAAATTGTTTATTGGTTAAACTGTTGGGATGATACAACAGAAGCTGCATTAGCATATTTGACTGCTATAAAAGAATTAAATACAGGTAATGACAGTTCTGTTATTTTAGAAAATTTCTCAAAAGGTCAGGCAGCATTTACAAAATCAAAAACATATGGTTTCAATTATGTTGATCATTTAGAATATGCTGAGGTAGGTGTACAGCACATTGTACCATTTATTAAAGAAATGGAATCTTACTTATCTATTAAAGTTAGCACAATGGTTGATCCAACAAAGCAAATTATTACACCTATTACAAACCGTACGGATACACCATCTTCTCCTATGCAAAATATGTTAGATGACAGTGATACGACATATACACAATGGAAAACACCAAACTCTGCAAAAGCAGGAGATTATATCGGAGTTACTTATACACAGCCTATTACTATGAATGAAGTGAAATTCTTGATGTCAGATAGTGCTACTAACAATAAAAATACATTTGCAAAAGCAAAAGTTCAGTATACAGAAGATGGTAAAGAATGGAAAGATATTGAAGGGACTGAAAAAGGCAATAAGGCATTAGAATTCTCTGTAAGTGATTTGGATTTGCAGATGAAAGGTATTCGTATTATCTGTACACAGGATACACCGGATATCTGGTTATCTATTCGTGGTATTTATATCAATGGGAAAGCTATTCAGCAAGTAGAAGGATATAACCTAAAATTAATCCGAACAAATGAATATAAAATTTATAATGGAAATGGTGAAGATCGATTGCTAGATGATAAAGATGATACTTTTGTGTGGTATCAGACAAGAACTGGTGATATGTCTTTGGCAGATGATTATGTAGGATTTGATTTACGTAAAGTGTATCCAATCGATAATGTACGTTTCATTATGGGATACGAGGGGGATTTCTGGAGTAATTATGCTTTAGAATATTCTGTAGATGGAAAGACTTATACAGAATTTAAATCATACGAACAATCAGAAAATAAAAAAATTGTTGAAGAGAACTTTGATGGAATAGAAGCTCGCTATGTAAGACTTAGAAATAAAGAAGATAAACACACTTGGTTGAAAATGGCAGATTTTAAAGTAAGTATTATCGAAGAAGGTGATAAAGTATTTACAAATAGTGACGAATTGCAAAACTTAACAATGGAGTTGAGCGATGATCGTGCTGCTATTGAAAACTGTGAAAATATTACATTGCAGACAGGCGAATTTATCGGAGTAATGTTACCTAGAATTCGTGATATTCAAACAATAACTGCTAATTTGGTAAATGCAGATGATATTGCTCTTGAAATTTCTGATAATAATGTTGAATGGAATGCTTATTCAGCAAATAAGAAAAACAACGATAAGGTAACAGCACGTTACATTCGTTTGATAAATCACAGTAATCATGCAGTTACATTTAGTATTAATAAATTAGAAGTTCTATCTAATGAGATTTATGCTCCATACTTAAAAGAATCAACATTTGGTATTCAGCCAGGATGGGGAGAATCAGAAGATAGTCGTAATAATGGTGCAGCATTTGACGGTAACGTTGATACAACAACAGAATTTGGAACATTGCCAAACAAAGGTGAATATGCAATCTATGATTTGGGACAGGAAAGAAATATTTCAAAATTAGAAATATTATGTCAAGACAGTGCAGTAAATTATTTACGAGATGGAGAAATTTCAATTTCCAATGATTTGGAGAATTGGACAAAAGTGATTACAATCGGAGATGGAGTTGAAAATAAAAATGATGCTGCTGTAAAATGTATAGACTCTGATGCAGGATATAAAGCAAATTCAACCTATCCAAACAAAGTTTCAATAGCAGGAACATTAAAACAGCCTCAAACAGCACGTTATTTAAAAATAGAAGCAACTGCATCTAATGAAAATCGTGCAATTGTGTTTAATGAAATTTTTATCAATGATGGTGAATATGTTCCAACAGAAAACAATCCAAGCTTTACTTCTAATACTATAGAAGCACAGGGGTTTGGACCGAACAATATGTTTGATGGAAACTTAACAACTTCTTACAAACCAGCAGATGGAAAAGCAGGATATATAAGCTACAAGCTTTCTGAAAATCTTGGAGTAAAAAAACTTAATATCGTGCAAAGTGGAACACCAAGTCATGCGAAAGTAATGGGATTGGTTGGTAATGCAGAAGAAAAAGAATGGGTACAGCTAGGCATGTTAGATACTGCATTTACTGAAATTTACTTGCCATTCTGGGATAACTTATTTGAAGTGAAATTTGAATGGGAAGAAAATCATGCTCCACAAATTTCAGAAATCATTTTATTGACAGACAAGAAATATGGAACAGATCATACTGCACTTGATGAATTTATTAAATCTTTAGACGTAAAAGAAGAAGATTATACAATTGCATCTTATAGAGTATTTAAAGAAGCATTGGATAATGCTCAGGCTATTAATGCAGATAACAATAGTACACAAACAGAATTAGATACAGCATTAGAAGAATTGGAAACAGCATTTTATAAGTTAGTAAAAGCAGGCAATCTTACTTTAATCAAAGAAGAGTTGGATAGTATTGCAAATCTACATAAAGAAGACTATACAGAAGATTCTTATGCTGCTTTAATAGAGGTTGTGAAAGAAGCTGAACAATTATTAAAGAAAGCGGATGTTACAGAAGCAGAAGTTACTGAAATGGTAGAAAAACTGCAGGCTTCAAAAGCTTCTTTAGTAAAAAAAGTACAGGTATCAAAAGATTTATTAAATCAATATATTGAAGATAATAAATTGGATGAATTAGATTTAAGCTTATACATGAGTGATACAGCTGAAATTTTTAATAAAGCATTGAAAGCTGCACATGGTATTTTAAATGTTGAAAATGCAACATTGGAGCAAGTAGAAAATGCATATACACAATTACAGAATGCAAGAGTAGGCTTAGTTCTAAAAGCAACAAAAGAACAAGTACAGTCATTAATGGATTGGATAGCATCTTATAAGGAGACTGCATATACACAGACAAGCTGGAAAAAGTTTGCAAATGTATGTGCTGAAGTAATGAAAGAATTAGAAGGTGAAGTAAGCCAGACACGTCTTGCAGAATTAAGAAGTGATGTTGAAACTGCAGCGAAAAGTTTAGTTAAGGCAGCAGATAAAACAATTGTTGAAGGTTTATTGGATTATGTATATGGTTTAGATAAAAACAAATGTACATTGGAATCATACAATAAATTGATTGAAACTGCCGATAAAATTGCGGAACAATTGAAGAATGGTGATTTAACACAAGAAGAAGTAGATATGTTAAAAGCACATTTGGAAAAAGCAATTGCCGAGTTGGAAGCAGCAAAACCAGATGAAGATAAGAATAATGCTGAAGACGAAACAGGTAATAAAGATTCTGTGAGTACGGGTGTACAAAATACTGTAATGCCATTCGCATTCTTATCTATGTTATCATTTGCAAGTTTTGTAGTATTAAGTAAAAAACGTAAAGAAAACTAACATATTAAAAAAGGAGAAATTCATTTATCATAAATGCTTTTCTTCTTTTTTTTATGTAAAAATGATTTGATAAAAAATTGTTAAAAATAATAAATATTCTTAATTATAAACAACGGGTGCTAATACCCGCGAAAGATTAGAATAATGCGATAAGTAGGTAATATTCAAAATATAAATTTGAATAAAAAATGACCTGTAGTTAAATTGTGAACAATGTTTTTAACGTAAATATATGTTATTAAAATTTAAAAAATAGTATAATCAAAATATATAAATAATAGTTAAATCATAATTTATGGAGGGAATCATCATGAAACAATTTAAAGGTAAAAATGCGATATGGTTTGTAATGTCATTTTTGATTTATAATTTATTACCGCTTCTTTTAATTGGTAAAGAACTAAACATAAGCAACAAGTTTGTAATAATCACATTACTAATACTTTATTATTGTGGGAATTTAATTGTTCTTCCATTTATGCTAAGAAATAGGGTTGAATTATTTGATGATTACTTCATGTTTTATTATGGATTCGGTAAACAAAAAATTTATATTAAGGATATTAAAGAAATAAAGAAAAGTCATAATCCAATCGCTTCATCAGCAAATTCATTCGATAGAATTTATATAGCAACAAATCAGACTGAATTATATATATCTTTGCGAAAAAATGACGAATTTATTCAAATGATTAAAGATAAGATATCGCAGTGAATCAAACTTTTTAGAGCAGTCTTAAAATTGATTTTTAAATAGCAAAAAGACAGCCAATAATAAGACTTTCTTTTGCTTTGTTCAAAATAGTATCATAATAATCTTTAATTTTTTCAATCATTCCAGTACCTGTTTTTGTTAGCTTATTGTTTTCTAACAAATCATATTTATAGAATATTGTATGTATATAAGCAAAGGGTTGATATAAAGTATTTTGTATATCTAGCACCCGATTTTTATAATTAAGAATAATAAATAGTTTTAATCGTAAGAAATATAATTCAATGTTATAATATTATACATGTTTAAGGATTGTGAGGGAGTTATGAAGAAGGTTTTGTTTATAGTAATATGTACTTTATTTATGCTTTTTGGATGCTCAAAAACAAACACAAAATCACAATTACAAGAATTCACATATATATTATTTGTAGCACCATTAGAAAATCACCCTATTTGGCAAAAAAGTGCAAAAGGTTTATTTGATGCGTGTAATGAGGAAGGATACTATTGTGATTGGATTGGTCCTGCAACAATTGATACAGCAGCAATGAACGATACCATGGAACGAGGTATAATTGCAAAAGCTGATGCTATTATTACACAGGGTGTTATAGATGAACAATTAGTTAAACAAGCAAAAGAGAATAACATACCTGTTGTTTTGGTAGATAACGATATGCCTGCAAGTGCTAGAACTGCATTTTTTGGTAAAAACTTTACACAGCAAGCGGAGTTATTATTAGCGGATATTGAAAAAAGAATGGGCGAAGATGAGCCAATTATTATGGCAATTCAAGTCGCAGAAGAAAGTTTTCCGATTGCTGCACAACAAATTGAAGAAATTGAAAAAGTATTTTTAAAACATCGTGGTGGTTTTGAAATTGTAGATGTAACATCTTCTAAATCAGATAAAGTTAGAGCAAGAAAAGAATGGGTTTCTACTTTTGAAAAATACGAAAATGTCAATGTATCTATAAGTTTAGCAAGTGAGTCGGTAGAATCTTGTTACGAAAGTGCTAAAGAACTGCATAAATCAGATAATATGTTGATTTATGGAGTTGATGATTTGCAGCCTACTATACAATTGTTAAAGAAGGGCAGAATCACAGGGAGTATTATTACACCTTTTTATGATTATGGTTATAAAACAGTAAAATATTTAAAATCTTATTGGGAAAATGAAGACAATTCAAAGAAAGAACGATTCGATGTAGATATACAAATGCTTACAAAAGAAGAAGCAAAGGATTATCCATATGAAAAGTAGTGTAAAAAAAACATTAAAAGAACAATTAGCACATTTTCATAGTATCGTTTTTGTTGTGACATTAGTTGGTTTTACATTTTATATTGGATTGAATTTTTCTTCAATGAATAAATATAGTGATGCATTTCATCAATATGATCAAATTCAGCAGTTCTATACTTCACTGGAGCAGGCAAATGAGCATTTTATTGATTATTTATATCGAAGTTCAAAAGATGCGTATTATGCCTATGAAAAAGAAATTGCAAGAGCAAAGGAAAGTTTATTGACATTGCAGAATGCGAATTTGATGGAAGAAGGTTGGCGTATTCATCTTTTAGAAAATATGTTAGATACATATGTAACACAAGCAGAAGAAACCTATTCTATATATCAAGAAAATAATATTGAATATGAGAATGCTTATAATAATTTATTAAACATTTATGATGTAATTAAATCTACCAGCGCAGACAGCTATTCTTTATTGACGAATAATATGGAATTACAAAATGAGAAGTTACGTAAATCAAAACAGTATAGTATTTATACATTGTTTCTTTTTACCATCATCTTTTTATCTTTTTTATTTTATTATATTCGTTTAACAAGAAGAGAAATTGAACAACCTTTAAATGAAATTGAAGAAAATATTAACAAAATAAAAGAAGGGACTTATGATTTAACAAAAATTTCTAATACGAATAAAGAAATGTATGCAATATGCAATGCGTTAGAAGAAATGGCGAATATGGTACAAAAAGAAATCGCAATGACAAAAGAAAATGCGGTATTAGAGAAAAAGTTGTTATTGATGGAGAATGATAATTTAAGAAAAGAGGAACAGTTATTATTAAGTGAAATGAAGATGCTGCAAAATCAAATTAATCCGCATTTTCTATTTAATACATTAAACATGATTTATAAATTATCACTCATGGAAAATGCTCTTGTAAGTAGTGAAATGATTCAAAAGACAAGCTCTTTGCTTCGTTACAGTTTAGATAAGCAAGATAAATTGAGTGATATTCACAGTGAAATTGAAGCAGTAAAGAATTATGTTGCTATTCAGAAAAAACGGTTGGGAGAGCGTATTGAGTTTTATATTAAAGTACAAAAAGATGTACCCAATATCGTTATTCCTGGAATGATATTGCAGCCGTTGATAGAAAATTCTTTAAAACATGGATTGAAAAATTGTCTTTCTGATGGGGAAATTGTTGTTTCTGTTACGTATGATGCAAATTATGTATATTTATGTGTTAGTGATAATGGAGAAGGTGTAAGTGAGGAGGTATGTGAGCAGATGATGCTGTCACAATTTTACGATGATACTAAACAGCATTTAGGTTTATATAATGTAACAAGAAGATTAAAAATTTTATTAAAAGATCAAGTATATACTACGGTTGATAGTTCACTTGGTTGTGGTTTTTCAGTTAATATAAAAATAAATCGATAAGAGCAGGTGAACATATGGAAAAACAATGTACAGTTTTGATTGTTGAAGACGAAGAAATTGAACGACAGTCCCTGATATCCATTTTACAAGGATATTTTAAAGATACAATTAAAGTATATGCTGCGGCACATGCACTTGAAGCATTGGAGTTATATAAACGATTTCATCATGATATTGTATTAAGTGATATTGAGATGCCGGGTATGAATGGTTTACAGTTAATTGAAGAATTAAAGAAAGAAAATTTGTTAACGATATTTTATATTGTAACATCTTATGATGATTTTTCTTACGCACAAAAAGCTATACAGCTAGGTATAGAAGATTTTATTTTAAAACCAGTTACACCGACACAAATCATTAAAACAATTGCCAAAGCTATTGGACTTGTGAAAACTCAACAAAATCAGAAAGATGCAATATCTACTTTGTTTCAGCGGTATGGAAATATACGTCCCATCTTGGAAAAAGGATGTATTTATGCTATTTTAACACGTCGAGGAGAAATGGAAATTCAAAAATATATTAAAGATCTAAATCTACGTGTCAATAGTGGATTATGTTTTATTGTTTCTCCAAAAAATGTAAAGCTAGAAGAAATACAGCAAATACATGAGGCAATTTATGATTTAGGTTATTGCTGTATTCATGATTATGTTAATTCAAATTATATTTTCTTTGTTTTTTACAGTGAGGTATTCGGTATACAGGATATACAGGCAATTGAACAGGTTATTACACAAGCATTATCACCAATGGCTTTTGTAGGTATTGGTAGTTGTGTAGAGTCTTGCGTTAAATTTTATGATTCTTATGTACATGCTTTGCGGGATTGCCAACCATTAAATATGCGTATAAAAATAAATTATAACAACATGAGTAAGAGTAAAACAGAAATGGATGAGAAGAGGGAACAATTTGTTCATATTTGCACTGAGGCCTTTCGTAATTATAAAGATGATATTATTTACATAGAAATTCGTAATTATGCGCAATATTTAATGCTTTATCCTTTAGCGGTAATTGAAGAACAAGTTAATTTGATGTTACAGGCAGTTGTAAAAGAATTACAGAAAGATTTTAAAGAGAATATTGAAATTGGGCAAATACCAAAGCTTTCTATTGAAAATGAATTATATACACATACTTTGCCATTGCAATTGGTACAAATTTTTAATAGTTTATTTTATCCATTGCGAAGTAGTAAAAAACAAGAGAGCAGTAGTTTAGTGCGTCAAATTGTTGATTATATTGAACAGCATTATGAAAAACCAATTAGTTTAGAAGAGGTTGCAAAAGTATTTTCTGTATCACCGTTCTATGTAAGTAAAATAATAAAAAATAATCTAGGGAAAAGTTTTACGGACATAGTGAATGAATGTCGGATTGAAAAAGCAAAGAATTTGTTGAAAGCACATGTTCGTATCAAAGAAGTTGTTTTTTGCTGCGGATTTCAAAGCCAAAGTTATTTTTCTAAAATGTTTAAAAAATTGGTGGGTGTTTCACCAAAAGAGTATCAAGATATGTTTTTATAAGAGACTTTAATAGGGAGTATTCTTTTTGAATTGTCTAAATTTGAAAATAAATTGGAAACGATAATAACTGTGCTTAATTATCGTGTAATGACTTTCTATATTTGTGATATTTTTAGCAAAATGAGAAAATCCGTTTACGAATGTTTGTTTGAGTGGTATAATATTGCCGATACATAAGGAGGATTTTGCAATGGCAAAAAGAACTGTAAAAGATTTGGACGTTGCAGGAAAACGCGTTATCGTTCGCTGTGATTTCAACGTTCCTAGAAAAGATGGAAAAATTACAAATGACAACCGTATTATTCAGGCTTTACCTACAATCAAATATTTGGTAGAAAACAAAGCTAGAGTAATCTTGATGTCTCACCTTGGAAAAGTTAAAACAGAAGAAGATAAAGCTAAAAACGATTTGCGTTGTGTAGCTGATCGTTTAAGTGAACTTGTAGATACAAAAGTTACTTTTGTACCAGTTACAAGAGGGGCTGAATTAGAAGAAGCTGTAGCTGCATTACATGATGGAGAAATCGTTGTTATGCAGAACACTCGTTATGAAAAAGGAGAAAGCAAAAATGATCCTGAATTAGCTAAATACTGGGCTAGCTTAGGGGATTTATTCGTAGAAGATGCATTCGGTAGTGTTCACCGTGCACACGCATCTACTGCTGGTATTCCTTCTATTCTTCCTAATGCATTAGGATTCCTGGTAGAAAAAGAAGTGAAAATGCTAGGTGCAGCTGTTGATACACCAGAACGTCCATTCGTTGCGATCATCGGTGGAGCAAAAGTTTCTGATAAAATTGCAGTTGTTGATAACTTGTTGAACAAAGCTGACAAAGTATTGATTGGTGGAGGAATGGCTTATACATTCTTGAAAGCACAGGGATACAATGTTGGTAAATCTTTAGTTGAAGAAGATAAAATTGAATTGGCTAAAGAATACTTGGAAAAAGCAAATGGAAAATTAATTCTTCCAGTAGATCATGTATGTGCAGATGCATTTGCAGAAGATGCAAATACAGTTGTTGCAGATAATGAAAATATTCCTGCTGATTACATGGGACTTGATATTGGGCCTAAATCTGTAGCTCTATACAAAGAAGCTTTAGCAGGTGCTAAAACAGTTGTATGGAATGGACCAATGGGTGTATTCGAAATGAAACCATTCGCAAAAGGTACATTAGAAGTATGTACAGCAATTTCTGAACTTCCAGGAGCTACTACAGTAATCGGTGGTGGAGACTCTGCTGCTGCTGCTATTCAGTTGGGATTTGCAGAAAAATTCTCTCACATCTCAACAGGTGGAGGAGCTTCTTTGGAATACATGGAAGGAAAAGAACTTCCTGGTATTGCAGTAATTTCTGAAAAATAAGAATAAGAGTATAGGAGATAAGAAACATGAGAAAACCAATTATTGTTGGAAACTGGAAAATGAATAAAACAATTGCGGAAGCAGTTGAATTCATTAAAGCAGTTGATCCTGTTTGCCATGATGGTGCTACATATGGTGTAGGTACAAGCTTTTTGGCATTGAATGAAGCAAATAAACTTGCGAAAAACTTAATCGTTGCAGCTGAAAACTGCCACTTTGAAGACTCTGGTGCTTTCACAGGGGAAGTTAGTGTTCCTATGTTGGAAGAAATCGGTGTGAAATACTGTATCATTGGACATTCTGAACGTCGTGAAATGTTTGGAGATACAGATGAAACGGTAAACAAAAAAGCAAAACGCCTGATCAAAGCTGGTATTACTCCAATCGTTTGTATTGGAGAAACAGAAGCTCAGTATGATGCTGGAGAATCTGAAAAAGTTATTCGTGATCAGTTAAGCGGAAGTCTTGCAGACCTTTGCGCTGACTGTGTAAAAAACATCGTTATTGCTTATGAACCAATCTGGGCTATCGGAACAGGAAAAAGCGCTTCTGTAGAAATTGCACAGAACTGCTGCCACATCGTTCGTGACCAGGTTGAAAAAATGTATGGTAAAGAAGCTGCTGATGCAGTACGTGTACAGTATGGTGGATCTGTTAAACCAGAAAACATCGTTGAATATATGGCTCAGCCAGATATCGATGGTGCATTAATTGGTGGAGCAAGCTTGAAAGTAGAAAGCTTTACAGATATCATCAACAAAACAAAATAAGACTTTTGGGAGTGTGAAAACACTCCTTTTTTTGTTTTCGTTCCATAAAAATCCATTCACACCCTTTAAAAACTATTAAGAGTAAAACTCTTGAGGAGATAATCAATTTAAGAATTCTTTAGAAATATATACATTAAAAATTCAAAGTTTTCTGTTACAGTTGATTAGCTCAATAAAAGTAATACACAGAATAAATTGGAGGTAATAATCAAATGAAACGAAAAATTCTAATCACGATGACAATTGCGTTAGCATTAGTTTTAGGTGGTGGTTTTTATCTTTCAAAAAAAATGACTACACCTCAAAATCAGATAAAAGAAACATTTAACATTCAGTTAGAGGATACAAAATTGCTTTATGATATAGATACAAAAGAAGGGTTTCATAATGATGGAGTAAGTTATGAAATTTATCAAGTAAAAAATACAAATGCAGAGTTTCTAAAAGAGATAACGAAAACAAAAGATGAAGCAATGGAGAAGAATGTGAATGAATTGCTTAAACATATGGGTATTTCAAAAGAAAATTCTATTGATTGGGACAAGGAATATACATGGCAACAAGTAGAGTTAAACAAAGGGTTTGATATATTATATCTCATACTTTTTAAAGATAGTAATACAGTTTATGCTATTACAAATAATAAATAATATTTTATGCAAAACATAATTATCTCAAAATAAAAGATAAGAAATAGGTGAAACCGTATTTTTTGCTAGTATTAACTTAGAAGGAATCAGTACACATCTGTGATTGATAACTGATGTGGCAATGGATTTTCTTCTTAATATTTTATGAAGTTTTTTTGATGCTCTTGTATTTAGAAAGACTTCGTTTTACAATAAGGCACATAGTGTGGTGATGAATGATGAAGAAAAAAAATATGGGTATGCGAATCTTAGCTGCAATCTTATTTTTAGGTTTTAGCGGAATTGTGATGTTTTCTATATATTCTTTTTCATCAGAAAATGGTTTTGATTCCCAAATGAGAAGTGAAATGGTTACAGAAAAAATAAAAGAAGAAGTAAAAACAAAGCTGGAAACAAGTGAGAAAGGGTTAAAGCTTTCTGAGAAAATTAAATACAAAGTGATTATGTATTCTCCTTATGGCAGCGACTGGAATGCAAATGTTCGAAAACTAGCACATTTTTCCATATATTTTTGTCTAGCTATGATGGTGTATATAACCTTGGCAATTTTAGGAGTAAATAAGACTTTGCGTTTCATTTTGACAATTGGTTTTTGTTTCTGTTTTGCGTTTGCGGATGAATATCATCAAGCCTTTAGCGGAGGAAGAACTTCTAGTATGACAGATGTATATATCGATACGTTTGGTGCACTGGTTTCTACATGTATATGGACTGTTTTATCATGGGTGTTAAATGGTATTGGTTATGTAATTCATACCATTAATAAAGCCTATGAGTAATAGATAGAATGCATATTGTTGAAAATGATTTTTCTTTCCTCTCTTTACGATTATATCGGAATCTGTTATACTGATTTCTATTGAATGGAGGATGTGTTCATGTTTAATATTAGTGAACTGATTTCGGATTTAATTTATACGGTACCAGCTATTTTTATCGCTTTATCCTGTCATGAATTTGGACATGCATATGCAGCATATAAGATGGGAGATCTGTCACAGAAAGAAAATGGACGATTGACATTAAATCCATTTCGTCATTTAGATCCTGCAGGAACTCTTTGTTTACTGCTGTTTCATGTAGGCTGGGGAAAACCAGTACAAGTTGATCCATATTTTTTCAAGGATAAAAAACAAGGGATGATTTGGACGGCAGTTGCTGGGCCATTGGTAAATTTAGTATTAGGTTTTGTGTTTATTTTATTGGATGGTTTGCTTCTTGTGTTAGGATTTCATGGTGTGATTGCTTCTTATTTACATGTATTATTCCAAACAACAGCGGTTATGAATATTGGGTTAGGGGTATTTAATCTGATTCCTTTGCCTCCTCTTGATGGTTCCAAGGTTTTAATGGGAATTCTTCCGGAAGAAACATACTTTAAATTAATGCAGTATGAAATGTATTTTTCTTTAGGTTTGCTGCTGCTTCTATTTACTGGAGTTTTGGATGCATCATTAAATCATGCAATTTCGTCCATTTTACGCGTTTATTTAAATATAGTAGGTGCTATTTTAGGTATTTTCATTTAAGACTCTTTGGAGTCTTTTTTTGTTTAATAACAAAGATTGAATATAGAATGTAAGAAAGAAAAACGTTTGAAACATTTTACATAAGTATTTTCAAAATATGTGAAAAAGTTGCAGAAAAGTGTTGAAAAAATGTAATCTCGGTATTATAATGAACCCATAAAAATCAAAGTTAAAGGAGAGAGGGATATGGGAAAATTTAGAAAGTTTATGATGATGGGGGTTGCCTCCTGTATGGCAGTTACCATGTTTGCCGGTTGTGGATCCGATGGGAAGGATGCTGGTTCAGATAGCAATGAAGTAAAACTGGGTTTGAATTTTGAACTTACTGGAGCTGCTGCAACATATGGGAATACCGAATTAAATGGTATTAAATTTGCGATGAAAGAGTTTAATGCGAAAGAAGGAAATAAATTCAAATATGTTGGTGTAGAAGGGGATAATAAATCTGATAATGCAGAAGCTACCAATATTGCCACAAAGATGGTTTCAGAAGATAAAGTGGATGCATTTGTTGGACCTGCTACTACAGGTGCTTCTTTGGCAATTTATGATGTAGCTAACAATGCAAATGTGTTTGTAATTTCTCCAAGTGCTACTGGTAGTGGAGTTACTACAAAACAAAATGGAGATGTGTATGAAAATGTATATCGTGTATGCTTTGAAGATGATTATCAGGGAGCTGCGATGGCAGTATACGCCAGAGAAACTTTGAAAGTTTCAAAAGCTGCTGTATTAATGGATAATTCAGAACCATATTCGAAAGGATTATCTGCAGCATTTGAAAGTAAATTTAAAGAAGAGGGAGGAAATATCGTAATTAAAGAAAACTATCAGTCAAAAGATACAGATTTTAATGCCTCTTTGACAAAAATTAAAAATTCAGGATGCGATGCCTTATATATTCCAGGATACTATACAGAAGTAGGTACAATTATTAAACAGGCACGTGAAATGGGAATTAATGTTCCAATCATTGGTGGAGACGGTTTTGATTCCAGCGACCTTGTGAAATTGGCTGGAGATAAAAAATATTTGAATGATGTATATTTTACAACAGCTTATACAACAGTGAATGCTTCTGATGAGTTGAAAGCATTTATTGAAGCTTATAAAAAAGAATATGGAGAAGATCCAAGTATGTTCTCTGCACTTGCTTATGATGCGGCAAACTTGATGATGCAGGCTTATGAAGAAGCTGGTACAAAAGATCATGATGCTGTAAAAGAAGTGTTAGATAAGATGGAATTTAAAGGTGTAACTGGAACATTCACATTTGATGAAAAACATACACCTAAAAAAGCAGCATTGGTTGTTAAAGTTGTTGATGGTGAACAGAAAGAAGCGGTAGAAGTCGATCCTAATAAATAGAAAGGAAAAGTTAAATAGGAGAAAGATGCTGTCTTTCTCCTGTTTCTTTATAGATGATGAGGGGTGAAGTTATGACAGAATTCATGCAGCAAGTAGTAAATGGTCTATCGATTGGGAGTATCTATGCATTGATTGCTTTAGGATATACGATGGTATATGGAATTATTAAATTGATCAATTTTGCTCATGGAGATATTTATATGCTAGGGGCTTTTATTGGCTTTAGCGCAATTACCTATTTCCATTTGGGATTTTTTCCGGCATTGATTATTGCTATGGCAATGTGTGCTGTGATTGGTGTTGTCATTGAAAGAATTGCTTATAAGCCTTTACGTAATGCGACACGTATTGCGGCATTGATTACTGCCATTGGTGTCAGCTATGTGTTGGAATATGGAACACAGAAAATCATGGGACCTAGTGCTCGACCTTTCCCTGCAAGTTTAGGAAATGAAAGTTTTGCTGTATTTGGTGTTCAAATTAAAATGCAGCAGGTTTATATTTTGGTAATTACGATTGTTTTAATGGTTCTTTTACAATTTATTGTAAGAAAAACAAAGATTGGAAGAAGTATGCGTGCAGTATCAACCGATGCAGATGCTGCAAAACTGATGGGAATCAATGTAGATACAACGATTTCCATTACGTTTGCGATTGGCAGTGCACTTGCAGGAGCGGCTGGCGTACTGGTTGGTATTTATTATAATTCTATTAATCCTTTAATGGGGATGGTTCCAGGTATTAAAGCATTTGTTGCGGCAGTCTTTGGTGGAATTGGAATTCTTCCAGGAGCAATGTTTGGAGGATTCTTTATTGGTATTGCGGAAACGATGGTGACAGCCTATGGAAGTTCTTTATATAAAGATGCAGTGGTATATGCAATTTTGATTTTAATTTTAATTATCAAGCCTGCAGGATTGCTTGGCAAAAATAAGAAAGAGAAGGTGTAAGCGTATGAAAAATATATTTTCGAAACTAAACTTATGCTGGATCGTTTTCACAACGATTGTGTTAACTGTCATCACGTTATTGATGCAGGGAAATGTGATTACTGCTTATTATCAGGCAACCTTGTTTACCATTGGTATTAACATTATTTTGGCTGTATCCTTAAACTTGATTATTGGTATTACAGGACAGTTCTCTTTAGGGCATGCCGGTTTTATGTGTATCGGTGCTTATTCCTGTGCAGTCGTTACCCTTCGTAATCCAACGATGCTGGGATTTTTATTAGGCGTATTGATCGGGGCACTTATTAGTTCACTGGTTGCACTTGTTGTTGCGATTCCTACCCTTCGTCTAAAAGGTGATTATTTAGCAATCGCAACCTTAGGATTTTCAGAAATCGTACGTATTGTAGTATTGAATATGAAAGTTACCAATGGGGCTGCTGGTTTGTTTGGTATTCCCAAATTAACAACTTGGCCTTTGCTTGTTGCATGCGTTATTATTTCTATTTTAATTGTTTTGAATTTTTCAAGAAGTGCACCAGGACGTGCCTGTATTTCCATTCGTGAAGATGAAATAGCTTCTGAAGCGATGGGAATTAACACAACCAAATATAAAACGATTGCGTTTGTCATAGGAGCTGTACTTGCCAGTCTTGCCGGTGCATTATATGCATCAAATTTCTATGTCATAAAACCAGACTTGTTTACCTGGGCAAAATCTGTAGATGTACTGATTTTTGTAGTCTTTGGTGGAATGGGAAGTTATACAGGATCCATTTTATCCGCAATTGTTATTGGCTTTATCAATATGTTTTTACAGTCTTTCTCCGATATTCGTATGATTCTTTATGGGGCTGCTTTGGTAGTTATCATGGTATTTAGACCTTCAGGCTTACTAGGTACAAAAGAATTTACATTATCTGGATTATTTAAAAAACTGCGCAGCAGAAAAAAGAAAGGGGTGTTGAAGGATGAGTTTACTGAAAGTTAGTGGATTAACAAAAAACTTTGGAGGTTTATGTGCGGTATCCAATGTTCATATGGAAATCCAGGAAGAAGAACTTATTGGTTTAATTGGACCCAATGGGGCAGGTAAAACAACCTTTTTCAACCTTTTAACAGGTGTGTATGAACCAAGTGAAGGATCTATTCAATTAAATGTCGATGGAAAAATGATGGAAATAGGCGGGAAAAAGCCGTATGTAATTACACGTATGGGACTTGCGAGAACTTTTCAAAATATTCGTTTATTTAAAACACAAAGTGTCTGTACAAACGTAAAGATTGCGATGCATAAAAATATTAAGTATGGAACGTTTCAGGCAATCTTTCGAACTCCTGCTTTTTATAAAGAAGAAGAAAGAGTACAAAAAGAAGCAGAGGAATTATTGAAAGTTGTTGGCTTATATGAAAAAAGAGATGAGCTTGCCAGCAATCTTCCTTATGGGGAACAAAGAAAATTAGAGATTGCGCGTGCTTTGGCTACCAACCCTAAAATTTTATTTTTGGATGAGCCGGCAGCAGGAATGAATCCACAGGAAACTGCAGACTTAACAAAACTGATTCATAAAATTAAAGAAGAATTTCATGTGACGATCGTTTTGATTGAACATGATATGTCTTTGGTAATGTCAATTTGTGAGCGTATTTATGTATTGGATTATGGAAAATGCATTGCCCATGGATTGCCGGAAGAAATCAAAAAGAACCAAAGGGTAATTAAGGCATATTTAGGGGAGGATATCTGATATGTTGCTGGAAGTAAAAGATTTAAGTGTACATTATGGAGTTATTCAGGCATTAAAAGGTGTTTCCCTGCAAGTTGAGGAAGGTGAAATTGTTTCTTTGATTGGGGCAAATGGTGCTGGAAAAACAACAATTCTTCAAACAATTAGCGGCTTATTGAAAAAGTCAGGTGGAGATATTCTTTTTATGGGGAAATCCTTAAACAAGGCAAATGCAAAACATATTGTAAAAGCAGGAATTACACAGGTTCCAGAGGGAAGACATATTTTTCCGGAAATGAGTGTTTATGAAAACTTGCTTATGGGGGCATATCTTCGAAAAGACAAAGATGGCATTAAAAAGGATCTGGAAATGGTGTATCAGCGTTTTCCAAGATTAAAAGATAGATTATCGCAGGATGCATCTACTTTATCAGGTGGAGAACAGCAGATGTTGGCTATGGGAAGAGCTTTGATGGCAAGACCCAAAATCTTGTTGCTGGATGAGCCAAGCATGGGACTGGCGCCTATTCTTGTAAAGGAAATCTTCTCTATTATCAAAGATATCAATGCACAGGGAACAACGATTCTTTTAGTGGAACAAAATGCGAAAATGGCCTTGTCTATTGCGGATCGTGCATATGTGATGGAAACTGGAAATATTGTGATGTGCGGCAGTGGAGAAGAACTTGCACATAGTGAAGAAATTCAAAAGGCTTATTTAGGAGGATAAGGATATGTATGTAAAAAATCGAATGACAAAACAACCGGTATGCATCGATGTGAATAGTAAAATTTCACAGGTTGTTGATATTATGAATGAAAAAAATCTACATCGTATTCCTGTTGTATCAGGAAAAAAACTGGTGGGACTTGTGACAGAAAGCATGATTTCAAAAAATGGAGCCAGCAAGGCGACAAGTTTAAGTATTTATGAGTTAAATTATTTATTATCCAAAACAAGTGTAGATGCCATCATGATTCGTGATGTCATCACAGTGCATGAAGATCGTTTTTTAGAAGATGCAGCTTTATTGATGTATAAGCATGATATTGGCTGTTTGCCGGTTGTAAATGATGAAAATGATGTAGTAGGAATTTTAACAAGCAATGATGTTATGTCTGCTTTTCTTGATATTTTAGGCTATAGAGAAAGTGGAAGTCGCGTGTGTGTAGAAGTAAAAGATGAGTTAGGTACAATTGGAGCACTGTCAGAAATATTTGTAAGAAATAATTGTAATATCACACATCTTGGTGTATACAATCAGCAAAACGGATTTACGGATATGATTATTCGTATTAATACATTCCAGACAGATGCGCTGGAAAAAGACTTGGAAGCAAATGGATATAAAGTGCTGAATATCAGTAAAAATCCGAATTGATAATAAAGTGTTTTAATGCCTGAGGCATACAAGCAGTGTGCTTTAGGCTTTTTGTATGTATAAAATAGTGGAAAGTTCAACTAATTTTAAAAAATATTTTTATGAAAATCTGCTTACAAATGTGAATTATGTGCTTTTTCTATCTATTGAATGTACAAAAAAGGAAGAAACAAGAGATTATTTCTATGAATTTTGTATGAAAGATTTTCATTTTACAAATAGAATTGTGATTTTGTGCAGGGAGGATAATAGCTGAAAAGATAATAATCTTTACTGTTTTTCATATCTTTTTAGGATGAAAACAAATCTATATTTTTTTCTTTTTTTATAGAAACATACTTGTGTGACTCTTCACTAGCTATGTGAAAAAATAAACGTGTATAACTCTTTATTTCTCTTTCTTTTTGGATTATAATTTGTTGGAAATTATAAAAGAGGAATCTTTTAAGGAACATAAATTTATGTCAGGAAGGGAAAGGGAGATTAGATGAACATTATTAAGCGCAGCGGGAAAGAAGTAGAGTTTGATGCCAGAAAGATAGAAGATGCGGTTACAAAGGCAAACGATAGTGTAACGTTAATTTATCGTATGAGCAAGGAACAAATTAACACAATTGTTAAAAATGTTGAAGCGCATTGTGAAAAGCTTAGAAGAAGTGCTACTGTAGAAGAAATTCAAGACCAGGTAGAAGAAGAAATCATGAAGCAGCAGGCCTTTAAGGTTGCGAACAATTATATTACGTATCGTTATAAAAGAGAACTGGTTCGTAAGTCTAATTCAACAGATAAGCAGATTCTAAGCTTACTGGAACTGGAAAATGAAGAAGTTGCACAGGAAAACTCTAATAAAAATCCTACCATCAGCAGTGTGCAGCGCGATTATATGGCAGGAGAAGTTAGTAAAGATATTACCAAACGTTTCTTATTGCCAACAGATATTGTAGATGCGCATGAAAAAGGAATCATTCATTTCCATGATGCAGATTATTTTGCACAGCATATGCATAACTGCTGTCTAGTGAATTTGGAAGATATGCTGCAAAATGGGACAGTTATTGGGGAAACCATGATTGAAAAACCACATAGTTTTTTAACTGCCTGCAATATTGCGACACAGGCAATTGCACAGATTGCTTCCTGTCAGTATGGAGGACAAAGCATTACGATGTCACACCTAGCTCCTTTTGTACAGATCAGTCGTGAAAAATTCCGCAGAGATGTACGAAATGAAATGACGACAGCTGGGCTGGATGTCAGTGATGATGTGATTAATGAAATTGCAGAGCTTCGAGTAAAACGTGAAATCAAGCAAGGGGTACAAACCATTCAGTATCAGGTCATTACGTTAATGACAACGAATGGACAGGCACCATTTATTACGATGTTTATGTATTTAAATGAAGTAGAAGATGGACAGACACGCGATGACTTGGCATTGATTATTGAAGAAATGCTGCATCAGCGTATTCAAGGTGTTAAAAATGAAGCGGGTGTCTATATTACACCAGCTTTCCCAAAACTGATTTATGTATTGGAAGAAAATAATGTTCGTGAAGGAACAAAATACTGGCACTTAACAAAACTTGCGGCAGAATGTACAGCAAAACGAATGGTTCCGGATTACATTTCCGAAAAAATTATGAAAGAGTTAAAAGAAGGAAACTGCTATACATGCATGGGATGTCGTTCTTTCTTAACGGTATATAAAGATGAAAATGATAAATATAAATTTTATGGACGTTTTAATCAGGGTGTTGTAACTTTAAACCTGGTTGATGTTGCCTGCTCATCAAATGGTGATATCAATGATTTCTGGAAACTGATGGATGAGCGATTGGAATTATGTTTCCGTGCGTTAATGGCTCGTCATAACCGCTTGAAAGGAACACCTTCTGATGTAGCTCCTATTCTTTGGCAGAATGGAGCTTTGGCTCGTTTGAAAAAAGGAGAAAAAATCGATAAGCTGCTGTATGGCGGATATTCTACAATTTCTTTAGGATATGCTGGTTTGTGTGAGTGTGTACGTTATATGACAGGAAAACCGCACACCGATCCTGCTTCTACTCCATTCGCATTGGAAGTTATGGAATATTTGAATGCCGTATGTAAAAAATGGGCTGCAGAAACAAATATTGATTTCTCTTTATATGGAACACCTTTGGAATCTACAACGTATAAATTTTCAAAATGTTTACAGAAACGTTTTGGTATCATCGAAGGTGTAACAGATCGAAGCTATATAACAAATAGTTATCATGTGCATGTAACAGAAGAAATCAATGCGTTTGATAAGTTAACATTTGAAGCACAGTTCCAGAAACTTTCACCAGGAGGAGCTATTAGTTATGTAGAAGTTCCTAATATGAAAGATAATATTGATGCGGTACTTGCGGTAATGCAGCATATTTATGATCATATTATGTATGCAGAGTTAAATACAAAAAGTGATTATTGCCAGATATGTGGATATGATGGAGAAATCCAGATCGTAGAAGATGAGAATGGAAAACTTGTATGGGAATGTCCACACTGCCACAATCGTGATCAAAATAAGATGAATGTAGCAAGAAGAACTTGTGGTTACATTGGTACACAATTTTGGAACCAGGGAAGAACACAGGAAATCAAAGAACGTGTTCTGCATCTATAAGGTATAACATATGTATTATGGCGCATTAAAAACTTGTGATATCGCAAATGGCAGCGGAGTAAGAGTGACTTTATTTGTATCTGGGTGTACCAATGCCTGTGAGGGATGTTTTCAGAAAGAAACGTGGGATTTCTCTTATGGAAGTTTGTATACGAAAGAAACAGAAGATAAAATCATAGAAGCACTTTACCCCAGCTATGTACAGGGATTGACATTGCTTGGAGGAGAACCTTTTGAAATAGAAAATCAGAAAGAACTAATAAAGTTAGTCCGTCGAGTGAAGAAAGAATATCCAGAAAAAAACATTTGGTGCTATACAGGTTTTACACTGGAAAAAGATTTAATTGAAGGTGGAAAACGACATTGTGAAGTGACGGATGAAATGCTTTCTTATCTTGATGTCTTGGTAGATGGAAAATTCGAAGAAGATTTAAAAGATATCCGTTTAAAATTTAGAGGATCTTCTAATCAGCGTTTGATTGATATGAACGAAACAAGAAAGCAGAATAAAATCGTTTTATTAGAATTATAGAAATGTCCGTAAGTATCTTTATGATATTTACGGCTTTTTTCTGTTCAAGAAATAGGGAATGTGATATAGTAGAGCATATAAGAAAAGAGGAACAATTTATGAAAAAATATAGTCTATATCTTATACCGTTGTATATTTTATATCTTGGTATTTATTATTATGTTGCATTGCCTCCTTTCAACTGGCATGCACCTGAATTTTGGAGGTTTTTGATTTTTGGATTTGGACCTTTACTGATAATCTTGCTGTTATCTAGCTTAACGATTCGCGGGATTCAGGGGGCAAGAGATTTTGGTTCTATGTTTCATAGAAATGTAGTAAATGCTGGTGAGGATAATAAAAAATGGAAAACAATTACAAGGGTATGCCTTGTGGCAATCGCAGTTATCATTCTTTTTCCATGTGTTATGTATGGAATAAATGTAAAAGTTTTTCATGCGAAAGAATATGCAAATCGTATTAATATAAAAAATGTTGAGTTTAGTGAAGTACCCGAAGTAGATTTTACAAAAACCCCAATCATTGATAGAGATAGTTCTATTCGTTTAGGGGATAAAGTTATGGGAAATATGACAGAGTGGGTATCACAGTTTGATGTAAGTCAGGAATATACGCAAATATCTTATAAAGATAGCGTATATCGTGTAACACCATTGACATATAATGGAATTATCAAATACTTTAAAAATAGAGGGAATGGGATTCCTGCATATATAACTGTTGACAGTACAAATGGAAAAACAGAACTTGTAAAATTAAAAGATTTAGGTTTAGGTGGAATGAAATATGTACCATCCGCTATGTTTAATGAAAATTTAATGCGTAAGATTCGTTTCCAGCATCCTACAGAAATCTTTGGTTCTCCTTCTTTTGAAATTGATGAACAAGGGCATCCCTGGTATATTTGTTCAACGTATACATATAAAGGTGTAGGAGCTAAAAAACAGGTAACAGGAGCTATTTTCCTTGATCCTATTACAGGAGAAAGTACGAAGTATGAAGCTGGAAATATTCCTTCCTGGGCTGATCGTGTTTTCCCTGAATCTCTGCTTGTACAGGAACTTGATGACAATGGAAGTTTACAGGATGGATTTATTAACTCTGTATTTGGACAAAAAGGGGTTACTGTAACTTCTGAAGGATATAATTATTTAGAAAAAGATGGAGATATCTGGTTATATTCTGGAATTACTTCTGTAAACTCTGATGAATCCAATCTTGGATTTGTATTAGTTAATATGCGTACTCATGAAGCAATGAAAATCGCAACTGCGGGAGCAAATGAAACAAGTGCTATGAAGAGTGCAGAAGCAGAAGTAAAAAATTATGGTTATCAGTCTACATTCCCACTGTTAATTAATTTAAATGGTAATCCAGTCTATTTAATGTCTTTGAAGGATAATGGATTGATTAAAATGTATGCAATGGTATCTGCGATTGATTATCAGAAAGTCGCAACGATTAGCAGTGATGAAAGCTTTGAGTCTTTAGCAAAATCCATGTTAAACGTATTAGGTTCTTCCAATGAAAACATAAATCCAGATCAGTTAAAAGAAGCGGACATTACAGTTTCTGCTGTGGAAAAGGTAAATCTGGAAGGTACAACATGGTATTATATTGAAAGTGAATCCAAGGATATTTTTAAAGTAGCTTTCCAAAGTCGTTACGAAGATACTTTGGTTTTCTTGAAGAAAGGGGATGTTCTTCATATATCTTATGTGGATAATGAAGGTATCAAGCAAATTAAAGGAATTGAATAAGAACAAAAGCATATGGGTTTTCCATATGTTTTTTGCATGTTTGTAAAATAATGGAAGTGTATGTTATAAAAAGCATAGAAATATGATATGATTAATAATATGAGTCAAATCATATAAACGTCGAGGTGAATATCATGGGAAAAAAGGTTGTCAAATATAAACTGGTAAGACATCGCTGGCCAGATGAAATACAGGCAGATCGAAAAAGAAAAATGCGCAAGGCAATGGTAATAGCGATTTGTTTTGTTTGTTTTTTTGGAGGGTTTGGTGTTAATGAATTATTGAATAAACAACGTGGTTTAAGTGATAAGACATTTGCGAAGTTTTCTGAAATTTATAATATCATGAGCAAGGAATTTTACTTTGGAAAGGATAAGGAAGATTTTGACGATGCTTTATTGAGTGGAGCGATTGAGGGCATGGTCAATGCCGGAGAAGATGTACATACGATGTATTTAGATGCACAGCAGTCAAATACGTTTACAAGTTCCATGGAAGGAAGTTTTGTAGGGATTGGTGTACAGTATTATGAGGAAAAAGAAGATTCTTTTCGAGTTACAAGAGTCTTAAATGACTCTCCTGCAGAAAAAGCAGGATTACAAAAAGGTGATCAGATTTATCGTATTGGAAATACAGTATGTAAAGATATGGATGCGGATAAAGTAAGAGAACTTATTTTAGGAGAAGCAGGATCAAGTGTAGAGATAGAAGTGCTTCGTGATGGAAAACATTTGGTATATGATTTAGAACGTCAAAAAGTAAATGATTCTGTTTATCATGAAATCTATGATGAGTATGCACTTTTGGAAATCAGCAGTTTTTCTGAAACTGTAGGAGATTCTACAGGAAAGGCATTGGAAAAAATCAAGCAGGCAGATGCGAAAAAACTGATTTTAGATTTAAGAAACAATGGAGGAGGATATTTACAGTCTGCACAGCAGATTGCAAGTTATCTTCTAGGGGAAGATGTCGTGATTTTTAAAGAGAAAAATCGTGATGGATCTATTGATGACTATAAAACAATTTCAAAAGTAAAACAGTACACATTTGATAAAATTATACTTCTTGTGAATGAAGATACTGCCAGCGCTGCAGAAGTGTTAACAGCTGCATTAAAAGAGAACTTAGATAATGTGACAATCGTTGGTACAAATACGTATGGAAAGGGTACCGTTCAGTATCCATTGGTATTCTCTGATGGAAGTATGTTGAAATACACAACAGCGGAATGGATAAGTTCAAAAGGAAAAGAAATTAATGGTGTAGGAATCAAGCCGGATGTAGAAGTAAAACTTGATCCTGCTTTTACAACAGGGGCTCCAAAATTAAAAGATGGGGAAAGTTATGCACCAGACAGTGTAAATCCTGCAGCACAAAGTGTACAAGTGTATTTGAAATTTTTAGGATATGAGGTTGATCGTAGTGATGCATATTTCTCTAAACAAAGTGGAGAAGCATTAAAACAATTCCAGAAAGATCATGGTATGAAAGCGGATGGAAATATCGATAGTGAGGTTATCGATGTTCTTCTTTCAACAATATCAGAAGAATGGAATACAAATTTAGAGAAAAATGATGTACAGATGAAAAAAGCGATAGAACTTGTAAAGTAAATATAAAAATATGATATGAAAGGATTTCCTGTGGAAGATAGAAAGAACAGAAAATCCTTTTCTTTCTATATAATATGGAAGAATTAGGTACAAAGTAAGGAAATATTTTGAAAAATCTAGTACAATATGAGACAAAAGAGTAAGATATGTGTATCATAAGTATGATAAGGAGGTGACAACATGCAGGAAAAATTATTTGATCTGCATGCAGCATATAAACCAACTGGAGATCAGCCTAAGGCGATTAAAAAACTGGTGGAAGGAATTAAAGAAGGAAAAAAACAGCAGGTTTTGCTTGGGGCAACTGGAACAGGAAAAACGTTTACGATTTCCAATGTAATTGCACAGGTAAATAAACCAACGTTGGTATTTGCCCATAACAAAACATTGGCAGGGCAACTATATTCGGAATTTAAGGAGTTTTTTCCGAACAATCGAGTAGAATATTTTGTTTCTAACTTTGATTATTATCAGCCGGAAGCTTATATTCCAAGTTCTGATACGTATATTGATAAAAATGCGACAACAAATATGGAACTGGATATGCTTCGTATGGCGGCTGTCAATTCTGTCCTGGAAAGAAAAGATACGATTATTATCGCATCCGTTGCCTGCATTTATGGTGCCAGCAATCCAGAACAGTATCGAGATATGTTTTTTAGTATTCGTGTTGGTGATATCATCGATAGAAAAGAATTGATGGGAAGACTGGTAGCACAGCAGTATACTAGAAATGATATGGATCTTGTACGTGGAACCTTTCGTGTACGAGGAGATGTGATAGAGGTCGCACTAGGACATACAGATGCGTATATTTTACGTATTGAAATGTTTGATGATGAAATTGAAAGGATTTGTGAAGTGGATCCTTTAACAGGAAAAATGTTAAATGCGTATTCTGTATATGTGATACATCCAGCTAGTGGATATGCGACCAAACAAGATATTATTAATCGTGCCGCAAATACGATTGAAGAGGAATTGGAAGATCGTTTGCAGGTATTGGAAGAGGAAGGAAAGCTGTTAGAAAAACAGCGTTTGGAACAGCGTACACGTTATGATGTAGAGGCATTAAGAGAATTTGGTGTTTGTCCTGGTATTGAAAATTACTCCCGTCATATTGATGGAAGAAAGCCAGGGGAGCGCCCCTATACATTGTTTGATTATTTCCCTGATGATTTTTTATTAGTTGTTGATGAAAGCCATGTTTCTTTGCCACAGATTCGAGGGATGTATAATGGAGATAGAGCGAGAAAAGAAACTCTGGTAAATTATGGTTTTCGATTGCCTAGTGCATTAGATAATCGACCGATGCGCTTTGAAGAATTTGAAGAAACCATTCATCAGGCTGTATTTGTATCTGCAACACCAGGAGATTATGAATTAGATAAAACGCATGGCGAAGTCGTAGAACAAATCATTCGTCCAACTGGATTGTTAGACCCAGTTGTTGATGTACGTCCTACACAAGGGCAGATTGATGATTTGGTAGATGAAATCAAAACGCGTATTGCGAAAAATGAGCGTACATTAATAACGGCGTTAACAGTGCGTATGGCAGAAGATTTAACCTCTTATTTAAAAGGGATGGATTTCAAGGTTGCCTGGCTGCATCATGAAGTAAAGACAATTGAACGTACAGAAATCATTCGCGATTTACGTAAAGGAAAATATGATGTATTAATTGGTATTAACCTGTTAAGGGAAGGTTTGGATATTCCAGAAGTATCTTTGATTGCTATTTTGGATGCGGATAAAGAAGGGTTTTTAAGAAGTGAGCGTTCTTTAATTCAGATTATTGGTAGAGCTGCTCGAAATGCACATGGAGAAGTTATTATGTATGCGGATAGCATTACCCAAAGTATGCAGAAAGCCCTGGATGAAACGAATCGTAGACGAAGTATTCAGATTGCTTATAATGAAGCACATGGCATTACCCCAAAAACAATTATAAAACCAATTCATGAAGTGGTAAGAAGTAAAGAAACACAGGAAATGACGGCAAAATATATTAATAAAAAATCCAAAGTAACAAAGAAAGATAAAGAACAGTTGATGGCTAATCTGGAGAAAGAAATGAAAGAGGCCGCAAAAGTTCTGGATTTTGAAAGAGCAGCAGAATTACGTGATATTCTTATGGAACTAAGAAGTTCTTAAGGGGGATAATTTATGTTTGATAAAAATGAAAAATTGAGTAGAATGACATTAAAACATGCCATACTTTTGATTACTTATACAATTGCTTTGATTTGGGTTATTTTACATATGCATGAAGTATTGCATGTTGTTTCTATGGTCATAGGAATGTTGAAGCCGTTTATTTATGGAATCATGATGGCATTTATTTTTAATCTTCCTTTGAAGTTTTTTATGAAAAAGTTACCAGATTCTTTGAAAAAATGGAAAAAACCATTAGCTGTGCTTTGTTCCACCGTATTGGTTTTTGGTTTGTTGATTTTTATCACATTAATTGTTGTACCGGTACTTGTGGAAAGTGTTGCCAATCTAGTTATGATGCTTCCAGGATATTTTGAAGACACGATGAATATGATCGACAAGCTTTTGCGAAGTGGAACAATTCCAAAAGAAATGCTGGATTCAATAGGAGTGTATGCAGCACAGATTCAGGATACACTTATCAAAATTTTAAGAAATGGTGTGCCGCAGCTAATTTCAATGGCTGGAGGCTTTGCCAGTGGTCTTGCCAATATTGGGATGGCTTTGGTAATCGCTGTTTACTTAACAATATCCAAAGATAAACTGATTTCTCAGTTGAAAAGATTTTTATATGCATTTACGAGTACAAAGGTAAATACGTTTTTATTAAAAGTAGGAAAATTAACGAATGTTACATTTTCTAACTTTGTTGCCGGACAGCTTGTAGAGGCTGTTATCATTGGTGTGCTGTGTTATATCGGATGTTTGATATTTCGTTTTCCTTATGCGCCAATTTTAAGTGTTGTCATTGGATGTACAAATGTCATTCCATATTTTGGACCATTTTTAGGTACAGGATTTGGTGCCTTTTTAGTCGCATTGGTAAATCCTTTACAGGCTGTTTTCTTTATTATCTTTGGTTCGGTTTTACAACAGATAGAATCTAATTTGATTTATCCAAGAGTTGTTGGTACAACAGTAGGCCTTTCTGGTTTATGGGTATTGTTTGCGATTACCATTGGCGGAGGATTGTTTGGTATTGCAGGCATGATTCTAGGATTACCGGTATTCTCTGTGATTTATACGCTTATAAGAGAAATAATGAACAAAAGATTAAAAGAAAAACAGGAAGAGGAAAGGAGTAAGAAAAAAGTATGCTCATCTTAATATCACCTGCGAAAACTATGCGTGAAGAAGGAAGACAAAAACCAGTTTCCATTCCGGTTTTATATGAGAAAAGCGAAGTGTTGTTAGAGGCAATACGATCTTATTGTGTGGAAGACCTTATGAAACTTATGAAAGTTAAGGAATCAATTGCGAAAGAAACGAAACAGAAGTTTCAAGAGATGCGTTTTGATACACATGGGGTTTGTGCTTTAGAAAGTTATGATGGTATCGCATTTAAAAGTATGAAACTGGATATGTTAGATAAGAAAGCATGGGAATATCTTCAGCAGCATCTACGTATTTTATCTGGATTTTATGGAATGGTAAAACCAATGGACTCCATATATCCTTATCGTATGGAAATGCAGCTTCGCTTACCTGTAAAAGAAAACAAGCATCTATATGCTTTTTGGAATGATACGATTGCACAGGCATGCCTTACGGATTTAAAAAATCATAAAGAACAAATCTTGATAAATCTAGCAAGCAAGGAATATGATAAAGCAATCTTGCCATATGTAGATAAGAAACAAGTTTTGACAATTCGATTCTGTATTGAAAAAGATGGTGTTTTAAAAACCGAGTCAACACAGGTGAAAATGGCAAGAGGGTTGATGGTTTCTTATATGGTTGCACACCAGGTTGAAACCAAAGAGGAAATTAAGAAATTTGCGGAAGATGGGTATTGGTTTGAAGAAAGCATTTCCACAGAGGAAGAGTTTGTATTTGTGAAAAGAAAGGATTAACAAATGAAAATATTAGTAACTGGTTTTGAACCTTTTCATAAGGAAATTATCAATCCTTCTTCTATGATATTAACAAAGCTTCCATCCACTATTAAGAAACATGAAATTATATGCTGTACTCTTCCGGTTGAACTATCGTGTCTTAATATGATCAAAGATCATATAAACAAGATAGAACCTGATGTAGTGTTATCTTTAGGACAGGCTGCAGGAAGAAGTGCGATTTCTGTAGAAAGAATTGGTATTAATCTAGATGATTTTTCTATAGAAGATAATAAGGGAAATAAAATAGAAGATACAAAGATAATGATAGATGGTCCAGATGCTTATTTTTCTAATCTGCCTGTAAAAAAGATGGTAGAATTTATAAGGAATAAAGGAATCCCGGTCTATGTTTCCAATTCGGCAGGAACCTATATTTGTAATCATATTTTATATGGTGTACGCCATATACTAAAACAGAAAGGAAAGCAGCAAAAAAGCGGTTTTATTCATGTGCCAATGTTGCCAGAGCAGGCGATTCATCACAGCAATATGCCTAGTATGAGTTTGGAAATGATGGTTGAAGGTGTGATAGCGGCCATAGAAGCAATTATAAGTGAGGAAGAATCTGTATGAAGTATGCGGTAAGTGCGTGTTTATTAGGTGTCAATTGTAAATACAATGGGGGAAACAATGAACATAAAGAGCTTTTATCTTTTTTAGAAGGGAAAGAAGTAGTTCCGATATGTCCAGAATGTGCCGGAGGACTTCCCATTCCTCGTATCAGCAGTGAAATCAGAAATGGCAGAGTCATAAATAAAGAGGAAGAAGATGTAAGTGAAGCATTTTATAAAGGCGCAGAAAAAGAAATAAAGAAACTTCTGGATGAAAAGGCAGATCTTGTAATTACCCAGCCTCGAAGTCCTAGTTGTGGAAAAGGAAAAATTTATGATGGAACCTTTTCAAAAACGCTCATTGATGGAGATGGTATTTTTGTCCAGATGTGTAAAAATAACGGATTATGTATAAAGAATGTCGATGAATTTCTTATAGAAGTAAAAAATGAAGCGAATATTTGTGAAAAAAACAAATTTTAGATTGTAAGTGGTATCAAAATAGTTTAAAATATAGGGTGTAAATAAAGTAATAATTAGGAGGAATATACAATGAAACAAATTACTGTATCTGTAATCGACCCAGTTGGATTGCACGCTCGTCCAGCAACTGTTGCTGTTAACGCTGCAAGCAAATTTAAAAGTGAAGTAAACATCACTTTCAAAGGACGTGAAGTAAACATGAAATCAATCATGGGTGTTATGTCTTTAGGAATTCCAACACAGTCTGAAATCACTATTTCTTGCAACGGTGATGACGAAGATGCTGCAATCGCTGCAATCGAAGAAGTATTGCGCGCTCAGAAAATTATTGGTTAATTTTTTGATATGTTAAGGAGATGGGAACACTGTCTCCTTTTTTCTTATATGCAAGATACATTCTAAGATTGTCATAATACTACAGGAAAACCCTGAATTATGTGATATAATGAAAGTAATAATGAGAGGATGAGAGACAATGTATAAAGATGTTTATGAAAAATGGTTACATCATCCAAACCTAGATCCTTCTTATAAAGAAGTTCTTGAAACTATGGATGAAACAGAAATGAATGATGCATTCTATACAACAATTGAATTTGGTACAGCAGGAATGCGTGGTTTATTAGGACCAGGTACAAATCGTATCAATCTGCATACGATTCGAAAAGCAAATGTAGGCTTTGCTCAGTATATTTGTGAACATGGAGAAGAAGCAAAGCAAAGAGGAATTGCGATTGGATATGATAATCGTCATATGTCAAAAGAATTTGCGATGGATTCCGCAAAAGTTCTGGCAACTTATGGAATTAAAAGTTATGTATTTGAAAGCCTTCGACCAACACCAGAATTAAGCTTTGCGGTGCGTCATTTCAACTGCTTTGGTGGAATTATGGTAACAGCTAGTCATAACCCAAAAGAATATAATGGTTATAAACTGTATGATGAAAAAGGATGTCAGTTAGTCCCTGCTTTAGCTGCACAGGTTATTGAAAAAGTAAATGCCGTAGAAGATGAATTGGCAATCAAGGCACAACCAAGTGAAGAACAGGAAAAACTAATTACGATTATTGGAAAAGATGTTGATGAGGAATACTATAAAAACGTATTAAGCATTCAATTAAATCCAGATGTAAATAAAGAAAATGTAAAAATTATTTTTACACCGGAACATGGAACTGCCAACATTCCGGTAAAAGAATTATACACAAGAACTGGATATCATTTCGTTGCGGTAGAGGAACAGTGTACACCAGACCCTGATTTTTCAAATACACCAACACCAAACCCAGAAGAAGGAGGGGCATATCAATTGGCAGTTGAATATGCGAAAAAGGAAGATGCAGATATTATCTTAGTCTGTGATCCGGATGCAGATCGTATGGGAGTGGCAGTAAAAAGTGAAGATGAATATGGATATACTTTACTAACAGGAAATCAAAGTGGGGCAGTATTGATTGAATATATTTTCTCACAGATGAAGGAAAAAGGTTTGATGCCAGAACATCCAGTGATGTTTAATACTGTTGTTACGGGAGATCTAGGTGAAAAGATTGCATCAAAATATGGAGTAGAAACAGAAAAGACATTAACTGGATTTAAGTTTATCGGAGAAAAAATCGCCAAATATGAAAAGAGCGGTGAGAAACAGTATGTATTTGGATACGAAGAAAGTTATGGTTCTTTAATTAAACCATTTGTTCGTGATAAAGATGCTCCTCAGGCATGTTTGATGCTGGCAGAGGCTGCTTGTTACTACAAAGAAAAAGGAAAAACATTATTAGATGTTTTACATGACTTATATGCAGAATTTGGGTATTATGAAGAAAGCCAGACATCTTTGAAACTGGAAGGAGAAGCTGGTGCAAAACGTATTCAGGAAATCATGACGGGTTTTCGTACCAGTGATATGAAAGATGTAGCTGGTGTTAAAGTGGTGCGCTTTGAAGATTATAAAGAATGTCGCATTGTGGAAAATGGAAAAGAAAGGGAACTTACAGGCTTTACAAAATCAGATGTATTAAAGTATTATTTGGAAGATGGAAGCTGGATAGCGATTCGTCCAAGTGGAACAGAACCAAAATGTAAATTCTATTATTGTGTTCGTGGAGCTTCATTCGAAGAAGTACAACAGAAAACAAATGCGTATCAAAAGGCTTGGTCCTGGAAGGTATTTGTATAATAAGACATAGCATATACCTCAAGCTGTTAAATGCTCACAAGAACCTGGGAGTGTAAATTCACTTTTCAGGTTCTTTTTTTAATATGAATATTTTTAGGAATAATGTATTGTTTTTATAAATTAAAACTCCCTTGAAAAAATAATATATTTGCAATAAAAGTCCTTTGAAAAAGTTTTAAAATTGGTTAGAAACTCCCTTGAAATAGTTTGAATTTCATGTACAATCACATCATAAGATTCAGGTGCAAAGATTGATTTTGTTATACGTTATAAAGGTGAGTGTACACTTGTAGAAGTAAAAGCTGCAAATGGGAATATAAAAAGTGCGAAAACAATACCGCAATATATGGCTTTTCTGCTATCTGCATATTAAGTACTTTTGCATATTGTTTTCTTTTCGTATTTCTTTTTCACAGAAAGATAGTTTAGAAGCAAGTGTATAGTTGCATAAAGAACTAGAAAACACCTTTTCGAATTTGAAAAGGTGTCAGGTTGTTGACAAAGTAGTCGACAACCATTTTTAAATATGATAATATAAACACGGCAGAAAGATGACTTCGTAAGCCAAAAAATTGTTGCTCTTTCTGCCTTTTATTGTGCGAAGATGATATAATTATAATGGCTTACGGAGGAGATTTTATATGGCAATGACAAGAAGAAACAACAAAAACGATAGTATTATATTAAATACAATAGAAGAATTAGTACCACAGGATCATGATGTTAGAATGTTAGACAACTGTATTGACTGGAGTTTTATCTACCCTCTTGTAGAAAATCTTTACAGTGATGTTGGAAGACCAAGCATAGACC
>ENA-OQKN01000207-OQKN01000207.1-human-gut-metagenome-genome-assembly--contig:-NODE-207-length-75913-cov-120.722389_pt1 | contig 75913 bp, 83 predicted proteins | sample MGYA00242776_ERZ504794 | MGnify/ENA primary metagenome ERZ504794 (study PRJEB26092, sample SAMD00036434) | human gut metagenome | host: Homo sapiens | study: EMG produced TPA metagenomics assembly of... | reverse complement strand
TAATGACTTGAACACTTATTATTTTAATAGAGGAGAATTTCTATTTCTATAAGAAACTTATTAACCACTCGTAAAACGAGTGGTTTTTTGTTTCGCACGCTCTGCGTACTCAACTAACTAAAGTACATAATAAAAATGCACCTTAAAACTATATTAAGTCTTAAGGTGCATTTTTTTATGCTTCTTGTAAGATTTCTCTTAATTTTTCCATATTCATATTTTGACGAACAGTATCTGCTAAACGATTAAATGCTGCTTGTTTAGCTGCTGCATAATTTGTGCTTACAGGTAACGCTTCTAAACCTTTGCGTTTACGCAATATATTGATCAAACTACGGCGATATTTATCATTATCAAAAATACCATGAATATATGCACCCATGACATTTTGTTCTTGATTTATCATACCTTCTGCCACCTGCACATCTTTATCAGCACGTTTTGTGATCATAAATGGATGATTTGCTTCTTTTGTAAATTTAGTAGTTCCCATATGAATTTCATAGCCAAACAAATCATCTATAAATAATTTTTCACCTAAAAATTCCCAAGAAAGACATTTTGCTTCAACTTGTGAAGTGAGTTTTTTCTCTACAAAAGTAGTTTCCATTGGCAAGAAGCCAAGTCCTTTTACGCTATCATTATCTGATTCAGTATGCCATGGGTCACTGATTTTTTCACCAAGCATTTGATAGCCACCGCAGATGCCAATGATAGGAATGTTTTTTTCATGAGCTTCATTTAAAGCTTTTTCCATACCACTATCACGCAAATAAAGCGTATCTTCTGTAGTATTTTTGCTACCTGGAAGTAAAATTAAATCTGCATCACCGATTTCTTGACCTTCTTTTACATAATAAAGATTTACATCATCTTCTTTACTCAAAGCATCAAAATCAGTGAAATTGGAAATTTTAGGAGTTTTAATTACTGCAATTTTTATTGGTGCATTTACTTTATCTTTCGCTTGAGTCTTTTTATCATCTAAAGATACAGAGTCTTCATCTTCAATACCTAAATCAGGTAAATAAGGAATTACACCTAAAACTGGTTTTCCTGTTTTTTCTTCGAGGAAATCAAGTGCAGGCTGTAAAATAGTTACATCGCCACGGAATTTATTGATGATAAGTCCTTTTACTAAAGCTCTTTCATCTGGTTCTAAAAGCTCTAAAGTTCCCACAAGCGAAGCTAATGCTCCGCCACGATCAATATCAGCAATCAACAATACTGGTGCATTTAAATATTTAGCAATACGCATATTTACGATATCATTTGCTTTTAAATTCACTTCTGCAGGACTGCCTGCACCTTCAATTACCATCATATCAAAGCGTTCTTCTAAACGGCGAATAGCTTCTTTTACAGTATCAAAAGCTTTTAATGAATATCCCTTATGATATTCGCGTGCAGACATATTTCCTACAGCTTTTCCCATTAAAATAACTTGTGAACAAGCATTTCCTGTTGGCTTCAATAATACAGGGTTCATCTCTACAAATGGCTCAAGACCTGCTGCTTCTGCTTGAGCGACTTGAGCTCTACCCATTTCATCGCCATCTTTAGTTACATAAGAATTAAGTGCCATATTCTGTGCTTTAAATGGCACTACAGACATACCTTCTTGATAAAAAATTCTGCATAAAGCTGTAGTTAAAATACTTTTTCCTACATGAGAAGAAGTACCTTGTAACATAATATGTTTAGTCATCAGTTTTCCTCCATCTCTAGTGATTTTTTATAAGCTCTTATTTTTTCCACAAAATATTTAGCATTTTGCTTTGAGCCTAAAAAATGTAAATGCAAATATGAACCTACAATATTATCTTTAGCATATCCTGCTTTGTATTTCATATTATTACGCATTTTCGTAAATTCAAATGCCCATGGAAAACTTTCATCTTGTGTATCAATCTGCGTTGAAAAATGAAATTCATGACCTTTTATCTCATCATTTTGTTTTCCTAAAATATTATCTTGCAGAATTTTTGCTTTCACATAACCCACAGTCTGCAATTTTTTATTCATTTGAGCTTTCGCAGGAATAAGCCCCACCATTTCATAAAATTTTTGCTCAAAATCATAAATTCCCTGCATTAAATACATAAAGCCACCACATTCAGCATATATTGGCATTTTGCCTTCATTAGCTTTGCGTATGGATTTTATCATCGAAGTATTTTGCATAAGTTCTTGAGCAAAAACTTCTGGAAAACCTCCGCCAAAAATCAAAGCATCAACATCATCAGGAATAGCTTCATCTTCTAATGGACTAAAAAACTTCAACTTCGCCCCTAAATTTTCTAATTGAGCTAAACTTACTGGATAGTAAAAAGAAAAAGCTTTATCTTGTGCAATACCTATAGTTATATCTTTTTTGATATTTTCGGCTTCAAATTCTTCAACTTCGATAGCTGGTGCTGTTTTAGCAAGTTCAATGATTTCATCTAAATATACCTCTTGAGCAATTTTTTCAGAAATCTTTTCGATGACCTCACGTGCATTATTTTCTCCAGCTGGTGTCAAACCTAAATGACGCTCTGGCATATGCACACTATCATCACGGAAAATTGCACCATAAACAGGCACATTTATTTTTTTCATAGCTTCTTCAATCAAAGCTTTATGTGTTGGTGAACCTAATTTATTTAAAATTACACCAGCTAAATTCACATCACTATCATATAATTTAAAACCAAGTGCTATAGCTGCGGCTGAATCGCCCATTGATTGCACATTGATGACTAAAATCACAGGTGCATTTAATTTTTTCGCTAATTGTGCTGTAGAACTAACACCATTTTTTCCGCCATCATAAAGCCCCATAACACCTTCGATAATCGCTATATCGGCATCTTTTGATTCTTGCACAAATAAATCATTTATCATGCTTTCATCGACAAGCCATGTATCGAGATTATGACCTTTTCTTCCTGCCGCCATGCCATGATAACTAGGATCAATATAATCAGGGCCAACTTTATACGGTTGTACTTTTAAACCTTTATTTTTTAATGCACGAAGTATTCCTGTAACGACTGTAGTCTTACCTGAACTACTTTGAGTGGCTGCAATAACTACACGAGGAATATTTACTTTTTTCATCATTAAATCACCTTATTAAATGCGTGTATTATCAATGATATACATTACTGCATTAATGCAAGAAGCAGCAATTGGACTACCGCCTTTTGTTCCTGTTACTGTAATATATGGAACTTTTGATTCAGCAATTAATAAATCTTTTGATTCAGCAGCTCCTACAAAACCAACTGGTGTACCAATGATAGCAGCTGGACGAATATTTTCTTCATTCATTAAACGGATAACTTCAAATAAAGCTGTTGGTGCATTACCAATAGCAACGATTGCTCCATCTAATTCTTTGCCAAAATGACGCATAGCAGCAATAGAACGAGTGATACCATGTTCTTTGGCATACTTGGCAATTTCAGGATCTGCAATCTTACATTCTACAGAGCCACCCCAAGAGGCTAATTTGCGTTTATTGATACCAGTGCGAACCATTTCTACATCAGTATAGATTTTACAACCAGAAAGCAAAGCTTTTTTCATGGAAGCTACTACATCTTTATGAATGCGAATGATTGGTGCATAATCTACATCACCAGAAGCGTGAATAATACGAGAATAAATTTTTGTTTCTTCTTCGCTTAAATTTAATTTTTCAATATATGGTTTAATAATTTCAAAACTACGAACTTCTATAGCCATTGGGTCTTTGATAAAATCCATCAAAATCCCTCCTATTTTTCATATTTGGCAACAAATGTGCCTACACAATCATAATCATGAGTTAAATTTTTATAATCTATTCTTGGTCTATCAATAATGACAATTTCTAGACCTAATTTAATTGCAGCTGTCAATTTTGTTTCTGTGCCACCTAAAGTACCACTATTTTTCATCACAACAACATCTGCATTGTATTTTTCATATAAAGCTATATTCAAGCTTTCCGAAAAAGGCCCTTGCACAGCTACTATATCTTTGGGAGATATTCCACAGTTTTCACAGATTTGCAGAGAAGCAATAGCAGGAAGTACTCTCGCTATAATATGCTTATTGTATTTTTTACTATCATTAGCAAATAAATCTAAACGATTGCTACCTGTTGTCAAAAAGATATTTTCACCTAATTGCATAGCAAGGTCAGATGCTTCTTCATAAGTTTTCACTAAATGAAGTTTATTATAAGCAGGTATTGGCGTTACTTCTCTTTCATAGCGAATATAAGGTATATTTAATTCACCACAAACCTGCATAGCTGTTTTAGATACATTCACCGCATATGGGTGCGTAGCATCTACAAAGACTTTTATCTGATTTTCTTTTAAGCAAATCTTCATAGCGTCTTCATCTAATTTATGGTCATTGATGATTAAATTTTCATCTTTAGGTAATAATTCCTTACCATAATTAGTAACGACAGAAGCCATAACTTTATAATTTTGCTTTAATAAATATTCTACAAGACCTCTACCATCTTGCGTTCCTGAAGCTACAAAAATCATACTTCATAGCCTCTAGGTGTTATCATAAAGCCTTCTTTAGCAAAAGTTTTGCTATTGCCAATGATTACCATAGAAAACATATTGATATCTTCTTTGGTGAAGTTTTCTAAATCAGAAATAACCATTGTTTCATTTTCACGGCTTGCACTATTTACAATGCCAACTGGAGTTTTAAGGTCTTTATATTTTAACATGATTTCACGAATTTCTTCGATATGCTGTACGCGTTTATGGCTTTTTGGATTGTATAAACCAATTACAAAATCGCCTTGAGCTGCAAGGTCTGCACGTTTTTTAATCAATTCCCATGGAGTCAATAAATCACTTAGGCTGATGATTGCAAAATCATGCATAAGTGGAGCACCTAATACAGCAGCGGCTGCATTTACAGCAGAAAGTCCTGCTACAATCTGAACTTGTGGTCTTTCTTCTTTTGGCAATTTCAATAATAATTCTAAAACAAGACCTGCCATACCATATACACCAGAGTCACCACTTGAAACTACTGCAACATTATGACCTTTTACAGCTTCTTCAATAGCCATTTTGCAACGGTCAACTTCTTGCATCATTCCTGTGCCAATTACATTTTTTCCATCTAAAAGATGTTTAATCAATTTAATATATGTGTTATATCCTGCTACTGTATCAGCTTCTAAAATAGCATTTAAAGCACGAGGAGTCATATCCTCTTTACCACCTGGACCAATTCCAATTACTTTAATCATTCCCATGCTAAGGACACCGTCACTTTCTCAAATTTTGTTTTCGGCAAAATTATTTTTGCCCTCTCATTATATGCCAATATAGCAGCTTGACATACATTTCCTATACCAATTTGTTTTTTTACAAAATTAGATTCAGGTAATTTATATTTATCAATCACATTTTGCATGATTGTATTATCATAAAAATGAGTTTCTACTTTATATTTTTCTGCCCATTGATGTAAAGCTTTCTCATTTTGCTTGACGATTGTAGAAACTAATGCTTTGATTTTTAAATCTTCACAATCTGCCATTTTTTTTGCTTCATTTATTGCCTGTTCCACAAGATTTAATTCAACATCTTTGCGACAACCAACGCCAATTATCAATTGTTTTCGCGTTAAAAATAATATATTTTCTCGCACTTGTCGCTTATCTGTGATAAATACACAAAAGTCATTTTGCCTATCAAGTTCTTCTACATCAATCAATTTAGCTTCAATCTTAAAATCTCTAGCCAAATCAATTATTATTTGTTCACTTTGCTTTAAATCTTTATCTACATAATAAATAACTTTTTGCTGTTGAATTAATGCTGAATTAATTATTTTTATATGTTCTAAAGGATAAGGCACTAAGTTATATTTTCTTGCCACCACATCAGGAGCAATTATTTTATTCGTATCTGTCGCTGTAGTAATAACTGGAATAGCATTTAATATATCAGCAATCTTCAACGTAAGTTCATTTGCTCCACCCAAATGACCAGATAATAAGCTTATCGCAAAATTAGCTTTTTCATCTAAAACTATTACAGCTGGGTCTTTGACTTTATGCACAATAAATGGTGCTATCATTCGCACAGCAATACCTGTCGAAGTGAAAAATATAATCGCTTCATACTCAGCAAAAATATTTTTTATCAGTTCACTCATTTTGTCATACTCATATATATGATCAACTAAACTAATATCATATCTATCTTTTTTTACATAGATATCACAAGTTTTCAAGGTATTTTGCAATTTACAAGCTAAATCAGCACCATTTTTAGTTACAGTAATAATCGCATATTTCATTAAGCTTTATCTGTGCCTTGACGATACATATGACTAAATTCTGGTGCATAAAGACGAGATTTTGCATATTCTGTATCTAAACATTTACTTACAACAATCATAGCTGTACGAGAAATATTATTTTCTTTAACGATATCGGCAATAGTTTCAAGTGTACCACGTACAATTTTTTGTTCAGGCCAAGAAGCTTTCTGCACGATAGCAATAGGTGTAGATGGTTCATAGCCACCTTCAATCAACTGTTCTACTACTTCAGAAATCATATGCACGCTCAAGAAAATACACATAGTAGCTTGATGAGCTGCTAAAGATTTTAATTTTTCTTTTTCAGGAACAGGTGTTCTACCTTCATTGCGTGTGATGATTACAGTCTGAGAAATTTCAGGAAGTGTATATTCCTGTTTCAATGCTGCTGCTGTAGCTAAGAAAGAACTTACACCTGGAATTACAGTGTATTCAATATTGCGACGAGATAATTCGTCCATCTGTTCTTGAATAGCACCATAAATTGCAGGGTCACCAGTATGAAGTCGAACTGTCATTTTACCTTCTTGTTCTGCTGCTGTAATTGTTTCAATAACTTCACCTAAAGTCATAGAAGCACTATTATAAATTTCACAATCTGCTTTTGCATAATCTAATAATGCAGGATTTACAAGAGAACCAGCATAAATAATTACATCTGCCTCTTTTAATAATCTTTGACCTTTAACTGTAATAAGTTCAGGATCCCCAGGACCTGCACCAATAATATAAACCATAAAAAATATCCTCCCTAATTCATCTTATTTTAGTTTTTTACAAGTAACAATATAAACTGGATTTTGTGCATTGAACATATCGTATGAACCAATTTGTCTCAAGCGATTTACTTGTACTTGAATTGCTTCATAAGTGTAATTTTCTTTTTGCTTCATATATGTTGTGATTTCAGATATTGTCTGGATTGTTACCGCATTTACGATAATGCGTCCACCTTCATTTAATTTGCTATCAATTATATCTAAAATCTCAAACATATGTTTGCCACTGCCACCGATGAATACTACATCACAATTTGGCAATTCATCTAATCCTTTTGGTGCTTCTGTGGCAATGACTTTAACCTTATCTTCTAATTTAAATTTAGCAATATTTTGATGTAATAAATCAACAGCTAAATCTTTTTTCTCTATAGCATAAACTTCTCCTTGAGAAGCAAGTAAAGCCGCTTCAATAGATAAAGAACCTGTACCAGCACCAATATCCCAAATAATATTATCAGGACGAATTTTTGCCTTGCACATTGTCAAAATGCGAATTTCTTCTTTTGTCATTGGCACTTTATCGCGAATAAATTCTTCATCTGCTATTCCTGGTAAATTCAAATATGCACCAACTTTCTATTCATAATTTATTTTATATTAACCTTCAACTATCATCACACAATGACTCGCACATGCTTTTGTCTGTGCTTCATCTAAAGATAAGCTAACTATCTTTTCATCAGGATAAGAAAGTCTAGAACAAATATATGCTCTTGCATTTTTATCCCAACCTCTTGCTATCAAATATGTGGCTATAGCATTAGAATTAAATTTATTATCTGTGAGCATACCGATTATGCGACCTGGATAATATTTTAAGTCTTCATCACTTGGCACACGTCCATGAAAACTAAGTAGACTAGCTTCTTGCCATGGAAGTGCTATCTTAGCAAAAGCTGTTTGCATGGAACTTAGCCCTGGAATTACTTTTATATTTTCTAAAGGAAAATTCTTACGCAAAGCACTTAACAAAGAATAATATCCTGGATCGCCAGATACCATCACTACTACATCATTATCGTTTAATTCAACTTTTATAAAATCCATCACAGCAGTGATATCTGCTTTTATAGCAAAAGTTTTTTGACCTTGATGGGAAAATTCATTTAATACTCTCGTTCCCCCAACTAAAACTTTTGCTTCATTTATAGCTTGCATAGCCATAGGAATGACATACTCTTTCGCCCCTGGGCCAATTCCAGCCACAATTATTTTATGTTCCAACCTAATCTACCACCTATTTCTCTTGCATTATCGTCCATGCCCAAAATTTCACCTTTCAAAGTAACCATCACAGTTCCTACTTTGAAAGCATTAAATACATGTTGTTCACTGCGAAAACTAGCTCTTTTAGCTAATAAATCATAAAAACCTTTTTCTACCAATCCATATCTTTCAATGATTGGCATAGCTGCTTCTGTTGTCTTCACTTTAAAAATTTCTTCTACGCCTTTTTTATCCATACCTAAAAGAGCAGCATAAGAAGCTAATATTTCCAAGCGAGCATCAGCTATTTTACTATGTGTATAGAAAATTCCTCCAGCTACTTTTACCAATTTACCTAAATGACCAAATAAAAGCACTGATTTAATTCCTTCATCAGCAGCAAATTCCAACATATGACCGATAAAATTACTTGTTTGTACCATAGCTTTTGCTGGAAGATTTAATTTACTAGCGATATTTTCACCAATTTTCCCAGGAACAAAAATAATATCATCAAAGCCATTTGCTTTAGCTACAGAAATCTGCGGTGTAAGCGAATTTTTAAAGCCTTCTTCAGACATTGGACGCACCACGCCAGTAGTGCCAATTACAGAAATACCGCCTTCTATACCCAATATAGGATTAAGCGTTTTTTTCGCTAGTTCCACTCCTTTAGGAATAGAAATCGTAATATCACAACCATAACCTTCTGGCAACAATTCGCGAACGACTTTCGTCATCATTTTTCGTGGTCCTGGATTTATTGCCGGCTCTCCTGGCGGAATAGACAAACCTGCCTCTGTAACTTTTCCAATACCTAAGCCAGCATAAAAATTGATTTTATCATCATCTTTATTTATTTTTACTTCCGTAAATACAGAAGCTCCATGTGTGATATCTGGGTCATCACCAGCATCTTTTATGACTTCTGCTCTTGCTCCAGTTGATGTAAGCTCTACATTTTTAATGGGAATATGCAATAATTCTCCACTTAGAGCATATAATTCAATCTCTTGAACGACATTTCCCTGTAAAGCAAGTATAGCAGCTTTTGTACCAGCAGCTGCACAAGAACCTGTTGTATAGCCACTTTTCATTTCTTTACGCATAAAAAAATCTCCCTTTGGGCAGGGAGATAGACTTATCCCGTATTTCTACGAAAAATTCTCCACCTGCCCATCTCTCGTGAGTCTGAAAAATATATCATCTATAAATTTCACGGTGTTTTTCCAATAGGCAAGTCTTCTGACTTAGGTTCCTCGCTGATTTTCGCCTTCCCAAAATAAATTATTTCAGTGACATAATTAAAAATAGCTCCCCTTACAGTGGCGGGACCGTACTGGCTCTTCCAGTTTCCTTATTAAGCTTACGCACCTATCTCTATTTAATTTAATATATTATATTATAGGCATTATCCATTAATACTGCAAATCAAATTATTATTTCTGCAATATCTTTTCCACTAAATTTTTATCTAAATCAGGCAAATAAATAATTTCTTTTGCCAATGTTTCATGTTTATTTATCATTTTTTCCATGAAAACCATATCATACCAACAATTTTGCTTATAACCACATTTTGTAAAATGAGCTATTTTCTTATAATTAAATTTTTCATGGAAAGCTATACTTTGCGGATTGGGATATGTTATGCTTGCTACTAAATTAGTTATATTTTGCAATTTTAAAATCGCTTCTAATTTCGTATATAAAATTTCTCCTATTTTTCTACCTTGATATTTTTCATTAATATAAATAGAAGTTTCTACACACCAATTATAAGCTTGTCGTTCCCTAAAAGTAGAAGCATATGTATAACCTACTATTTCATCACCAATACAAGCTAAAATATAAGGAAATTTCGACATTATTTTTGTTATACGCTGTTTAAATTCGTCAATTATTGGCACTTCATATTCAAAAGTGATATTTGTATTTTTTACATAGGGAGCATAAATTTCTACTAATTTTTCTGCATCATCTATTTTGGCTAAACGAAAAATTATTTTTTCATCATTCTTCATTAAAATCTCTCCTCAATGACTAAATTTTTACTTAAAATCTATACAAATATTTATACTAAATAATTCTAGTCAAAATTTATACTGAGTCAAATAAAAATTTAATCATTATTGATATTCATTCTTGACACTATATACCCCATAGGGTATACTAAAGACGTAAAGATAATACCCATAGGGGTATATAATTATTTTAGAAAAGAGGCGTACATATGGCTACTACTTCTAATTTATCTATTGATAATAATAATCACAAACAAAAAGCATATTCAATCAATATCCATTGTGCTAATTGTGCTGCCAAAATCGAACGAAAAATCAACGAATTATCTGATGTAGATAACGCTACTATTTCTATTTTGACTAAACAATTAACTTTAACAGCTAAAAATCCTGATGAATTATTACCTACTATTCAAAAAATAGCAGACAAAATTGAACCTGGCACTATAATCTCTCAACTTGAAGAAAATACTTTCAATTATAAAGAAAAAATCTATCTAATCGAAAATCTAGATTGTGCCAACTGTGGTGCTAAAATCGAAAAAAAATTAAATGAATTACCTGAAATCAAATCAGCTCAATTGACATTTGCTACTAAAAAATTAAAAATAGTAGCTCAAAATCCTGATGTACTTTTACCTCAAATAAATAAAATAGCTAATTCTATTGAAAATGGGGTAAAAATCATAAATGCTGATGAAGCTTCTTCAAAATCTCATCAAAATACAAAAAAATTTTTTGATGAAAAAACCATTGATATTATTGAAATTGTATTTGGTGCTATTTTATTTATCATTGGCGAATTTACCTCTCTTGTACCTGACCAATATACACTTTATCTATATATCGTAGCTTATTTAATTTTAGGTTTCCATGTACTAAAAACTGCCATCACCAATTTATTTCATGGCAATGTCTTCGATGAAAACTTTCTCATGAGTATCGCAACTTTGGGAGCATTTGCTATCAAAGAATATCCTGAAGCTGTCGGTGTTATGCTCTTTTATCGCATTGGCGAATATTTTGAAGAACGTGCTACAGAAAAAAGTCGCAGTCAAATTATGGATGCTGTTGATTTACGACCTGAAACAGTAAATCTTCTCCATAGTGATAAAATGTCTGTTATTTCTGCTCATGAAGCCAAGGTTGGCGATATTTTATTAGTTCGTGCTGGTGATAGAATTCCTGTTGATGGCATTGTCATTGAAGGAGAAAGTCGTTTGGATACATCACCTGTTACTGGCGAACCTGTTCCAATAAAAATTGCCCCTAATAGCTCTATCACTTCTGGTTGTTTGAATATTTCTGGTGCTATCAAAATGAAAGTGGAAAAGCCATTATCTGAATCTATGGTTTCGCGTATTTTACAAGCTGTAGAAAATGCTGCTGCTAATAAACCTAAAATAGATAAATTCATCACTCGTTTTGCTCGTATCTATACTCCAATTGTTGTTGCTGTTGCCCTTGTCACAGCTATCATTCCTTCACTGATTACAGGTGATTGGGAACATTGGATTTATACAGCTTTAACTTTTTTAGTAATTAGTTGCCCTTGTGCTTTAGTATTAAGTGTGCCACTTGCTTTCTTTTCTGGTATTGGCAGTGGTTCCAAACAAGGAATTTTATTTAAAGGTGGTCTAGCTTTAGAAGCTTTAAAAAATATAAAAACTATCGTCATGGATAAAACAGGTACACTGACTCATGGTAATTTCACAGTTAAAACTATAAATCCTGCAAATAATTACACAAAAGAAGAATTACTTTCTCTTTGTGCTAGTTGTGAAAAAATTTCCTCTCACCCTATTGCTATCAGCATTATCAATGAAGCCACTAAACAAAAACTCAATTTAAAAACTACTACTGATAATCAAGAAATTGCTGGTGAAGGTATAATCTGCACTATCGACAAGCAAAAAATTTATTGTGGTAATAAACGCTTAATGCAACGATTTAATATTGCTTTACCTGATGATTTACTTATTAATGCTGGTACAGAAATATTTATTGGTATAGATGATAAATATGCTGGCTCTATTGTTATTGATGACACCATCAAAGATGATGCAAAATCCACTATTGCTAAATTAAAAAATTTAGGTTTAACTACAGCTATGCTCACAGGTGATAATGAACATAGTGCTTATGCTGTAGCTAATAAAGTAGGCATTGATAAAGTTCATGCTAAACTTTTACCTGAAGATAAATTAAAAAAATTATCCTCACTTAGACAAGAACATGGTAATGTATTTTTTGTCGGCGATGGTATAAACGACGCTCCTATTCTCGCTGGTGCTGATGTTGGCGCTGCTATGGGTAGTGGTGCTGATGCTGCCATTGAAGCTGCTGATGTAGTATTTATGAATTCTAAAGTTCATTCTATTTTCCAAGCGATAAATATTTCTCGCGATACCATTCGCATAGCATGGCAAAATGTAGTCTTTGCCTTAGGTATAAAAATACTCATCATGGTTCTCGGTCTTATGGGCTTTGCTTCCATGTGGGCAGCCGTTTTTGCCGATACTGGTGTAGCTATGATTTGTATTTTAAACTCCATTCGCATTCTTTATAAAAACTATTAATAGCTTCTAACTTTTAATAATCTGTTCATTTTCTTTTTTAGATGAACAGATTATTTTTTATATCCATCAAAACTATTTTTAATCCCTCTATTTTGTTTGCAATTTTATATTTTTCCAAGTAGAAAATCTTTATCAATATTGATATTATTGTCTTAGACTATATATCATCATAACTATGTAACTAAATTTTTTAGGAGGTTTTATCATGCTAGCTGATTATCATATACACACTGAATTTAGTGATGACTCTACTTGCCCTATGGAAAAAGCTATCCAAACAGCAATAGCTAAAAATTTCGATGAAATCTGTTTTACTGAACATATTGATTATGGCGTAAAAACAGATTTAAATTGTGATTGTCAAAAATACCTTGAAAAATTTACATATTATCAAAAATTATTTTCTCCCCAAATAAAACTAAAATTCGGCATGGAATTTGGTATGCAAACACATACTATCAATCAATTTGCCAAAATATTTGCTAGTTATCCCCTTGATTTTATAATACTTTCTTGTCATCAAGTCGATAATCTTGAATTTTGGAACCAAGCTTTTCAACAAGGAAAAACACAACAAAAATATAATGAACTTTATTACCAAGAAATTTTAAAAGTAATCCAACAATATAAAGATTATTGTGTTCTCGGTCATTTAGATATGATTAATCGTTACGACCAAAAAGGGATTTATCCTTTCAATAAAGTCTTTGACCTTGTAAATGAGATTTTAAAACAAGTCATAAATGATCATAAAGGCATTGAAATTAATACTTCTTGTTATCGTTATGGACTAAAAGATTTAACGCCTTCCGTTGAAATTTTAAAACTCTATAAAAAATTAGGTGGCGATATTATAACCATTGGTTCTGACGGTCATGATGTCGACCAATATGGCTTTAAAATCCAAGAGACTAAACAAATATTAAAAGATTTAGGATTTAAATATATCTATACATTTGACAAAATGAAACCTATCGCTCATACAATTTAATAATTAAAATAAAAAAACTAGATGCAGTTAAACTACATCTAGTTTTTTATTATTTTCTAGCACATTCACTATCTAAATTAAGCATAATTTTAAGACCATGGTCTAATGTCGGCAATAAATATTCTAAGCATTCTCTTACAGCTTTAGGACTTCCCGGCAAATTAATAATCAAAGATTTTTTTCTAATGCCTGAAGTTGCTCGACTCAACATAGCTCTTGGTGTAATTTTTAAACTATACATACGCATAGCTTCAGAAATTCCTAGTGTTTCTTTTTCAATTACATCTTTTGTCGCTTCAGGTGTATTATCCCTTGGCGAAAAACCTGTACCACCTGTTGTCAAAATCAAAGGAATTTCTTTATCCGCAAGCTCTATCATTTTATCTGCCAATAAAGCTCTATCATCTGGCAAAATTTCCATAGATACTACTTTATAATCAGACTCTTCTACAATCTGCTTTATACATGGACCACTTAAATCTTCACGAAGACCTTTTGCACCTTTATCACTTGCAGTGATTATCGCCACTTCAAACATTTCTTTCACCTTCTCAAGCTTCTACAAAAATTGTATCTTGTGCTTTAATTTCTCCGCCATTTAATACAATCGCAAATACACCTTCATTAGGCATGATACATTCACCTGTTTGCTTTTGAATATTGCAACCTAAATGGCATTTTTTACCTATCTGAGTGATTTCCAATAAAATATCATTTACTTTTAATCTTGTACCAATCGGCAAATTTTTTAAATCAATACCTTCAACTAAAAGATTTTCGCCAAATGCACCAGCAGGAACTTTGAAATTATATTTTTCTTCAAAAGCCCTCACCGCTTCTACTGCTAATAAACTTATCTGACGATGCCATTTTCCAGCATGGGCATCATGTTCTAAACCAAAATTCTTTATCATCAAGCCCTTATCTACAGCAGTTTTTAAAGTACCTTTTTGTTCACTGATACATACAGCTAAAATTTTTCCCATCAATTAAAATCTATACTCCTTATTATTTTTCATAATCATAAACGCCAGATTTTCCGCCTTCTTTATGCAATAGACGTATATCTGATATTTCCATACTTTTATCTATAGCCTTGCACATATCATAAATCGTTAATAAAGTAACTGATACAGCATGGAGTGCTTCCATCTCAACGCCAGTCTTACCATTGACTTTTGTTGTCGCAATAGCTTTTATCATATAATTTTCTTCGTCTAATTCAAAATCAATCGTAACTTTTGTAATAAATAATGGATGACAAAGCGGTATCATATCACTTGTTTTTTTCGCTGCCATGATACCAGCTATTCTAGCAACAGCTAATACATCACCTTTTTTATTAGTCTGCTCTTTGATTGAACGAAAAACTTCTTGATTTACTTTTATACTACCTTCGGCAATAGCTATACGCATGGTAATATCTTTTTGACTGACATCAACCATGATAGCTTCACCATCTTGATTAAAATGCGTAAAATTCGCCATATTTTCCTCATTTATAATTTATTATTTTAATTTTTTAGCCACATCAGTTACATCTTTAACAGTATTCACTGTATCTGTGATATCTGATGTTGAATTTCTAAATTCTTTTATACTTTTACCTAAAGCCTTACTTATTTCTGGCAATTTCTTAGGGCCAAATACCACTAAAGCAATCACTAAAATTAAAATTAATTCTGGTATACCTAATCCAAACATCTATTTTTCTCCCATCTAAAATTATTTTACTGTGCTCTTTTTTGAATTAACTGAGCTACAATACTAATCGCAATTTCGGAAGGTGTTTTCGCTTTAATATCTAGCCCTATAGGCATGATAATTTGTTTTATTAAATCTTCGCTAAAACCTTTTTCTGCCAAGTAATTTTCTACATGAATTTTTTTATGTCTACTGCCAATCACACCAATATATGCTGGAGAATTTTTCAATAAACTTTCTAAAACCAAAGTATCTTTTGTATGACCATTAGTTACAACTATTACATAATCACTATTTTTGATTTCCACTTGCTCACTAAAATCTGCGTAATCTACAACTACAATGCGTTTAGCGTCTGGAAATAATTCTTTTTTAGCAAATTCACTGCGTTCTTCAAGCACGATATATTCAAATTCTAAATTTGGCAATAATTTTGCGACTTCTTGAGCTACATATCCGCCACCGAACAAATAAACTCTAGGGCTTTGCTTCATGATTTCTAAATACTGCCCAGATTGATTTGTTGTATCCATCTGCAATAAAGATTTTTTAGTCAATTTTTCTTTCAAAGCAAAGCTTTCCGCTAAGTCATAAACTTTAAAGTCAAAATTTTCATTTTGCCAACCTAAACTCAAAACGATTTTATTTTTCGTATTAATTAAAGTCAATGCTTTTTCCACTTGAACTAAATCTTTTTGCTGTAAACAATATAGAGCAACTGTCAACTGACCGCCACAAACCATACCGTATTCACCAGCAGTAGCATTATTCAAAGAAAAAGTCTGCACTATGGATTTACCATTTTTTATATTTTGTTTAGCTTCCTGTATAGCCAAATATTCTAAAGGGCCACCACCAATTGTATCCACTGTTGAGCCATCAGATAAAATAAACATATGTGCACCTACTCCGCGCGGAGCAGAACCTTTTTTCTCCATGACCATTGCCAAAATTACAGGATTATTTGCTTTTAATTGTGTCTGCACTTTTTGCCAAAAAGCTTTTATTGTAATCATTTCTTGCCCTGCTTTCTCAAATTTTTCAAGCCATATAATACAGCTTCTAAAGCACCGCCACCTATAGCTCTAGATTTATCAGATATGCTAAAACAATGGCTTTGCTCTGCTCGTGGGTCAATGTCTCCACATTTCATCTTATCTGTAACTATAATGCCATCATGCAACATACCGCGAACAATACCATCTATTAAGGCTGTTACTTCTCTGTCATCAACATAAGCTACAATATCGCCTTTTTTTACAAAATCACCAATTTTGACCACGGATTTAAATACGCCTTCGCCATTAGCTCTGATAATTCGCTCTACAGTATAACCGCCAATATTTCCTGGAACACCTGTATTTTTTATAGCACTGCCATCTTCGATTACCTTACCTAAAAAATGACCTCTTTTCGTTTCGATAACATAATCGCAATCTTTTTTAGCTGTAAATCCAGGTCCTACAGCAATGACAATCGGTGCATCATCAATTTTTGTATTTATATTTTTCTTAGCCATTATAGCATCAATGATAATATCTGGTTTATACTCTTTCACAATATCAGCATTTTCATCAACAATTACAGCGATTTTATCTTGTGTGATAACTTCTTGTGCCTCTTGACAATTACTTACCAACTTTCCTTTTATACCTTCTATATTTACTTCATTTTCATAGACGGCATTAGAATAAGACACTGTCAATCTTACAGTCAAAGGTTTTTCTATCTCCGTCATAATAATCGGAAATCCTGCTCGTTGCAATCGCCAAGCAATACCTGATGCTAAATCGCCAGCGCCTTTTATCAATATTTTTTCCATTAAAATTACCTTTACCTTCTCTATTTTTACTTTCTAAAACTCATTACGATAACTACTTATCGCCACTTTTATTTTACATTCTGTCAATTTTTCAGCTATAAATATAGCTTCTTTTAAAGCAAGTAAAGTATCAACTTGATTTAAGATGACGAAAAACTCTCGCTTACCTATATCTTTCCTTGCTCCTTGTTCACTTGATATCACTTTTATTATATCATTTTTTGTCAGATTTTCGTTTACTTGCTTTTGTAAAAACTTTGCTAAAAGTTCGGCTCTACATAAAGATTTTAACGGCTGATTTAATGCACTCATGCCTACGATATATACTACTTTATTTGATGAAGATATATAAACTGGTTCTTTTTGTTTAGGGAATTTAAATGGCAATCTTTTTGCTCCATCAGCTTCAATCAAAGTTATATCTGCCAAAGATACGATTTCTCGCAAAAATTCTTCGTCCCATGAACTTATCTTTTTGCCATAATCTTGACCAGTAAATACCCAATTTTGCTGTTTTAATTTTTGCTTTAATAAATTTTTATCTCTTATCGTTATAGCATCTGCTGTTTTAAACATCTTTGTTGTTGTTGTAATCAAAACTTTCTTATGTTCACACATTAAATTTTTAGCTAATAATTTTATCGAAGACGTTTTACCACCTGCACCAGATATAGAAATTATATCTTGATTTTTCACTTGCAAATACTCTACTATACTTTTATTAATCAACTTTTTCTTTGTATATTCTAAAAACATAAATTTATTCTCCTATGAGGTGTTTTCTATGTATAAAAAATCTCTATGCGTTGTTATTTTAGCTGCTGGCAATAGCTCTCGTTTCGGTGCGAATAAATTACTTTATTCTATAAATAATATCCCTATGTATCAATATACTTTAAATTTAATCAAAAAACTAAATCCTAAACAAACAATTTTAGTTACTAAATATCCTGAAATCACCAAAAAAATTGACCCAAATATAATAGTTGTTCCTAACTATAATACTCATTTGGGTCAATCTCATTCTATGCAATTAGCCATAAAAGCCAGCCAACAATTATCTTCTGCTGATAATACAAATGATAATAATATTGACGGCTATTTATTCATCGTTTGCGACCAACCATTTTTGACATTTGCAAGTCTAAATAAACTTTATCAAACATGGCAAAAAAAAGATAATATCTGTGCTCTATCATATAAAGGAAAAAGAGGTAATCCTGTGATTTTCGCTCAAAAATACGTGCCAGAATTACTCGCTATCCATGGAGATAAAGGCGGTCGCATTGTCATTCAAAAACATCTTGATGAATTAACTTTAACCGAAGTGAATTCTGCTAAAGAATTAGTAGACATAGATACATTATCCATATTAAATGAACTTCAAGACTAAAACTCAAGCTCTAAAATATGGTCAACTGATAAATTATTTTGTTTTATAAAATCTTCTACTATAGATTTATCTTCTATTTTACTAGTCCAACCAATGCCACAACCACCTGTAAGCTCTACAGGTACAGGCAATAATCTGCCAGCGATATTTCCTTTTTTACAAGCAGATTCAAAAGCAAAAGCATGTGTTGGATTATCAAATGTTATCACTAATTTTAAAGATTTTCCTAATCTTGACATAAATCGTCCCTGATTTCTTTTATTGCTATTAATGCTTGTTTTACTTCTTCTTGTGTATTAAATCTTGAAAAACTAAAACGCACTGTACCTTGTTTATCAGTTCCTAAAGCCTGATGAATAAGTGGTGCACAGTGTATACCACTGCGGACAGCAATGCTGTATTCCATCCATAATCTATCTGCAACTATCGAAGAATCTATATCTTTGATATTAAAACTTATCACTGGTACGCGATTTCTTTTAAAACAGCCATAGATTTTTACATCTTCAATATTTTTTAGACCTTCATAAAAATCTTTTGCCAACAAAAGTGCATCTGTATCTAAACCATTTTTTAAAATCCAATCTACAGAAGCATTAAGTCCTGCAATACCATGAACATTTGCTGTTCCTGCTTCAAATACATTTGGCATCATATCTGGGTGATTTTTCGCAAAACTATAAAAACCACTGCCACCAACTTTTACAGGTACAGGGTGAAGACCTTCTCTCAAAACTATTCCACCTGTACCTTGCGGAGCAAATAATTCTTTATGACCTGTAAAACATAAAATATCTATGTTGAAATTTTCCATGTCAATCGGTATTAAACCAGCTACTTGAGCAGCATCTAAAATAAATAAAGCATTATGTTCATGAGCTATAGTTCCTATACGCTGTATATCCATGAGATTACCAGTAACATTTGATGCTCCTGTTGTAATCACAGCCAAAGTATCAGGACGAAAAGCTCTTTCCAGCAATTCATATTCAAAATTTCCATCTTTATCTACAGGAATTATGGTTAAATCCAAATCACCATCACGTAGATATAATGGACGCAATACAGAATTATGGTCATTTGCTGTAGTTATGATATGCCCTTTATTAAAAAAAGACGCTATGACTAAATTCAAACTCTCTGTTACCCCAGAAGTAAATGCCACATTTTCTGGTTTTGCATTAAATAAAGTAGCAATTTTTTCACGTGCTTCATAAACAATTCGCGAAGACCAAATAGATGGCCCTGTTGCACTTCTTGATGAATTGCCAGCATTAGCTAACGCTTCAATAACAGCAGTAACTACACAATCTGGACGATAATAACTCGTTGCTGCTTGGTCAAAATAAATCATGGTTTTACCACTTTCGTCGCTTTTGCTTGACGCTCTACAATATCAAGCATATTTACGATTTTACCTACAGCTAATTTTTCTTTTAACTGATAAAATTCTAAACAAGTGCCACAAGCTACTATTTCTACACCAGCATCAGCTAAAGTCTTTAAGTCCTCTAATACTTCAGAACCTTCAACTGCTAATTTAACACCACTATTATAAAAAATAACAGCTTTAGGTAAAGTTTCTAAACAAGTCAAAGAATAAATAAAGCCTTTAATCAAGATACTGCCTAATTTATCATCGCCATGACCCATTACATTACTGCTGACTACAACGACGAAAGAATTATCTGTCTTGGTTGGCACTTCACATTTTATTTCTTCTTGTTGAGGAATGAACATGGATTTTTTTACGAACAAAGATACTATATAATCTGTACCTTGCTGTACTTTTTGAGATGGTAAATTCATCTGGCTTGCCATTTTTTCTAAATTCTGTGCAGAAACTAAATTATCGACAACTACATTTAATTTATCATCTTGTGTCAAAGTTTTTAATGTATCTCTAGCCATTACAAGCGGTTTTGGACAAGCCTGACCTCTAGCATCTATAGTTTTTTCCATAAAAATCACCTCTAAAAAATTACATAACATTTATTTTATATTTATTTAAATTTGTCACCTTGCCCACAATGCGAGCATCTATATCTGCTTTTTGCATTTCTTCCACTAAAGATTTACTATCCTTAGAATTTACGCTTATCAATAAACCGCCAGAAGTTTGTGGGTCGAATAAAACTTCTTGCATAGCAAAAGATATTTCATCTGCAAAAGAAACTCTATCTCCTGCAAAATTACGATTTCTCTGACCTGCACTTGTGATTAAAAAATTATCTGCATAAGTCAAAGCTTCTTTGATAATTGGCAATTTATCTGCGTAAACATCTACACTATAATCTTTAGCTACCATTTCCAAAAGATGACAAATAAAACCAAAGCCTGTTACATCAGTGCAAGCATGAACATCATAATCTGTCATGATTTCTGCCGTTCTTTTATTTAAAGTAGTCATGGATTTTATGGCTTTTTGCATAGCCTCATCACTTGCTTCACTAACAGAATTTGCCGCCATGATAATGCCTACACCTAGTGGCTTTGTTAAAATTAAATCATCATTTAATTCTATAGTATTATTTTGATATATTTTTTGAGGATTGACAATACCTGTTACTGCCAAACCATATTTTATACTTTCATCATTTACAGAATGGCCACCAGATAAAATTCCGCCAGCTTCCATAATTTTACTAGCTCCACCAGCCATTATCTGCCCTAAAATATTTAAATCTTCATTTTCAGGAAAACACACTATATTCTGTGCAGTTTTTACTATGCCACCCATAGCATAAATATCACTTACCGCATTTGTTGCTGCTATCTTCCCAAAAATATAAGGGTCATTTACCATCGGTGGGAAAAAATCCAATGTCTGTATCATTGCAATATCATCTGTCAATTTATATACAGAAGCATCATCACTTGAATCAAAACCTACTAATAAATTTTCATCTTCAAATTTAGGCAATTTAGATAAAACTTTGCTTAAAACCTTCGGCCCTAATTTGGCACTACAACCACCACTTTTACAAAAAATCATAAATATCCTCCTCCCAATTTCAATCAATTAAATTTATAAAAATTTTATTTTTACTTTTTTATCAAATGATTTAATAAAAGTTTACCACATATTTCCTAACAATAAAAAACTCCTTTAGCTAAAAACTAAAGGAGTTTTTTTTATTATTTATTATTTTTTTAATTTAATATTTCTATTTAAAATAGCATTTAAAATAATTGCTGTTAAACTTCCAATTGTAATACCACTATGGAAGATAATGCTCCAAATGCCAGTTAAATGTTTGAAGATTTCAGGAACAGCCATGGATAAAAGACCCATTGCAAGGCTGATACCTACGATTAAGACATTATAATTGCCTTCGCCTTCATATTCAACTTTCGCTAATACACGAATACCATTTGCTGCTACCATACCAAACATAGCGATACCTGCACCACCAAGTACAGGAGCTGGAATACATGCAACTAAAGCTGCCATTTTAGGGAATAAACCTAATAACATTAAAATTACACCAGAACCAGCTACAACAAAACGGCTCTTTACATTTGTGAGTGTAATAAGACCGATATTTTGAGCAAATGCTGTATAAGGGAAAGTATTTAAGATACCACCAAGTAAAGTGGAGAAACCATCAGCACGAAGACCTCTTGTAATTGTTTTTTGGTCTGCTGGTCTACCTACGATAGCACCTACAGCGATAATATCACCAGTAGTTTCTGTCATAACAACTAAGATAACTAAAATCATTACAATAATTGCTGGAATATCAAAAGTTGGTACACCAAAATGAAGAGGAGTAACAAGACCTAGCCAATCAGCTTTACCTATATGACTAAAATCTGTATAACCATAGAAAGAAGCTACTACTGTACCTATTACCAATGCTAACAATACGGAAATATTTCTCCATACACCAGAAAACCAACGATAGAATATAATTACTAATAATAAAACAAAAGCAGATAACAATAAAGTTGGAATACTTCCAAAATCTGCAGCAGCTGGATTACCGCCACCAGCCCATCTTACTGCTACTGGCAATAAAGACAAACCAATAATTGTAATAACACTACCAGTTACTACTGGAGGGAAAAAGCCAACCAATCTGCTAAAAAATGGAGACATTAAAAACATGAACAACCCGCTGGCTATAACAGCACCATAAATCGCTGTTAACCCATCAGCTTGACCAATCATTATCATCGGCGAAACAGCTGCAAATGTTACACCTTGCACAATTGGTAATTTACTTCCCATTTTACATGGACCCAAAGTCTGAATTAAAGTCGCAATACCAGCAGTAAATAAGTCTGCATTAATCAAATAAATTAAATCCTCTGTACTAAGACCGATAGCATTCGCCACGATAAGTGGTACCGCTACCGCACCAGCATACATTGCTAATACATGCTGAAGACCATAGAGAAACGTTTGACCTAATGGCAATCTTTCATCAACTGGATGTACAGATTTGTTCATTAAAAATACCTCCTGTATTCAATTAAAATATATAATATAGTGATATTTATTATATCACTTATCCACCAATTAAAGACATAGATTTATCTTCTTTTTGTGAAAAAGCTTCATTTTCTAAGTGATGATTTTTAGGTTTATGATAAATAGTATCCTTTATTATCGCTAAAATTTCTTCATCTGTTACATTCTTTTTCAATAAATCATTTAAATTAACACTACTATTATAATGTAGACAAGGTTTTAATATGCCTGTTGATGTCAATCGTAAACGATTGCAATTAGCACAAAATTTATGTGATAATGCAGAAATAAATCCTATTTTTATTGATAAATTTTCTACTTGATAATAATGTGCTGGACCTTCAAATACATCTATTTGTTTTAAAGCTCCATATTTTTTGCTAATTATAGCTTTTAAATCATCTTCTTTTACCGCTTTAAAATTCTTTGCCACATTCATCGGCATTAACTCGATAAAACGCAAATCTATTTTATTACAATTGGCAAATTCTATCAAAGGTATAATTTCTTTTTCATTTATACCCTGCATAATTACACTGTTGATTTTTAAAGGAATATTTTCTTTTTGAGCTAATTTTATTCCTAATATAACTTTATCTATATCTCCACCACGTGTAATTTCTCTAAATAAATCTTTATCAATACAATCTAAACTTAAATTTATACCACTTATACCAGCTTTTTTCAAAACATCTACTTTATTAGATAATAATATGCCATTTGTAGTCAATACTATTTTTTCTATACCTTGTATTGCTTTAAATCTTATTATTAAATCTTCAATATTCGGATATAATAATGGCTCTCCGCCAGTGAGCCTTATTTTTTTTATACCCGTTGAACTGATTAATTCCACTAAATGTATTAAATCTTTTTGCGAAAGCATTTCTTCTGTCTGCTTTATTTTTTGCTCTGGCATACAATACTGGCAACGTAAATTGCAATTACTTGTAAGTGATACACGCAAGTAATCTATATTACGCTTAAAACAATCTTGCATTCAAAATCCTCATCATTTCTATTTTACATAAGCTTAATTTTGATTTTCTGTCTCTTTGCGTTCAACTATCAATTCAGCAGTTACTTCATCGCCTACATTTAAACTTGTACCCTTTAATTGATAGATAAAACCGTTATATTTTTGTAATAAAGTAGCTCTTGTTACTCCTTTAGGATTAATTATTTGCGCATGATATTTATCATCTTGTTTAAAAATATGAACTTGCAAGCAAAAATCTGCATTTTTCGGTGCTGTAAAATCAAAATCTACAGTTACATTTACTGTTTCCAAACTGCTTAATTTTTGGTGATAATAAGCTTGCATAATAACTTTTAAATAAAAACGCATAGCTAATTCTGCACCATTTGGAGGGCCTGCAATACCTAATACTGGTTTTTGGTTAAATTTAGAGAAGCTAGAATGTTTACCTGGTCTACAACCTAATTCATAAACTAAAACTTCGCCTTCTGTTTCTAATAAATCAAGCGTAAAATCCTTTGTTCCTTTAGAAGAGCCTGCATTTATTAAGATAATATCTGCTATTTCACTTGCTTTTGTAAGAGCTTCTTTTATTTTTTCTTTATCATCAGGGATTATCGGAAATATAGTTAAGTCTGCTTGATATTGTTTACAAAAAGCAGATAACATCATGCTATTTGACTCTATATTTTTATCTACTGGATAATCTTCACTTTGCCATGAAACTAATTCATCACCAGTTGGAATAAATGCAATTTTTGGTCTTGCTATAACTTTTACTTCTTTAATACCGCCTGATGCTAATAAACCGACTTGAGGTGCTGTGATTTTTTCATATTTATTTACTAAAACTTCATCTTTACCGATAAGACTTCCTGGTGGGTCGATTAATTGTCCCTTTGTTTCAGGTTTAGCTAAAATTTTTAATTTACCATCTATAAAACGAACATCTTCTATTAAAATAACCGTATCATATGGCTCTGGCACTACACAGCCAGTATTGGCAAAAATATATTCCTTGCCTTCTTGCCAATTCTCAGTATCTGGTATGCCATTTTTAAAATCTGCAAAACAAACACCGATGCCGTCCATTTTACTCACTGGCAATTTAGGTAAAATTACTTTTGCCTTCACATCTTCAGCACTGACTTTATCTACAGCATTATATAAATCCACAACTTCAAAATTTCGTTTAAAGTCAATCTGCTCTATGAGAAATTTTTTCATCATTTCTCGAGAAGGCATATAACCCTTTTCTACATATTCACGATAAGCCATAATATCACCTCATAATTATGTTACTTATATTTTTTATTATTTTATCTTTCCAGAAAAGAAATATATAAGTACAGTTAAAACAAGTCCTAAAGCTCCATATAATGGTCCTTTTTCAACAAAAGCATAAATGGTCATCACCAAACAAATAATAACTGCGATTGAAATTTGTTTAGCATTTTCTTTACGGTAAGCAAAAGTTTCATAATCTACGCCTGCTTCTTGCTTAAAACACTCTTGGCAAATAACACGTTTATTGCCATCTTTATCAGTATTGACTAAAGCTACTTTTTCATCAATATGTTTATGACAAATTGAACATTCTACCATCTTTTTACCCACCTTCAATCCTTATTTTCAGATAAAAACAAAAAAGACCTGCTCTTATGAGCAGGTCTATTATGCACATATGGCAGAGAGTGTGGGAACGTCTTATAATATCAATACTTTTAAGCCATTTTATTAAAAAAGGGGCAAAAAAGGGGAATATCACATAAACCACATCTATATAAATACTCAAACCTAGCAATTTTTTACTTTGCTAGGTTTATTTTTATACTTAAATTCTCTACCCAAATAAATTTACCGCTCAACTTCTAAAGAATATCACACATCATAATATAAAATCAAACAATATATATTAAATTTTCCGCCATGTACAGACGTTTTTTATTGATGTAGGTCTTATTATATACCAGCATATTTTTATCTATTATATGGCGGTCATAATTTATCAATCTGACAATACAAAAATATTTACTTATTTTAGCAGAAAAATAAACTGAAATTTCAATCTTTTTAACTGCTGATAGAATGATATATTATTCTCTTTTGAAATTAGTTTTTATAGCTCCAGCACTTTATAAAATCATTATATATATCGTAGAAATTCAGGTCAAACCCCAAAATTGGGGCGTCTTTTTTATCTATTTTATAAAATCATATGTTATATATATATCTGCTGTCGTATTTCACGACACCAATTATTATATTGTTTTAATATTATATCTAATTTTTAAGGCTTGATTTAAAACTATAAAATAACTTCATGCTGATGAACAACTAACCATTTATAAAAAGCTATAGTTATTTTAGGCTGATAACGCAATTTTGCGTTTTGACCTAAAACAGCTACACATTTATAAAACTATAGTTATCTTAGGCTTAAGCTATTATCTATCATCAATATTTATTAGGTAAAACTTTAAACTTCATACCATATTTTTATAAATCTCATCATGTTTATTTATATTGATATATCAATGTTTATAGCGTCAAAATCCTTTACGACTGGACTTTTAAACTTCTTAACTTTCAACCTAATTTTTTATTTTTTTATCAGCGATTTAACGCAGAAAATGCGACCCCTGCAATCAATATATATCTAGGTAGTACCTTGGATACTGGGGGTACAGACTAACTATATCATATACATTAGCCCTGTATAGACATCTTTTATTAATGTAGGTCTTATTTATCTATTGTATGGCGGTTCTAGTTTATCCAAAATCTGACAAAAATAGTTTTTCTGTAGAAATGATAAAGACTAATAAAATAAAGCCTTTAAAGTTATTTTTCCACTATGAGTATACTTGCATTTGTCAGCTTGTCAGCCAAAAAAAATACTATTTTAAGAGAAATAAACCACGCTCAAGGCTCCGCAATAGTACGCCTACTCTTTAGAAAGTACCTTTTATTTAGTCCCAATATAACCGCCATAAATTATTGATGCATCATTCTAATATACTACTAACACCAAAATAACATACAATCATTTTATCTAGTAATCTTTTTTTATTCCTATATATCGTTATTACATCACAAAATAATTTTTCTGCTATGGCTTCTATAGTGTTATGCTCAAAATAAAATAGCGGTATTATATCATAATATTTATCTTTTGATATCAATAATAAACAGCGTTCTATTTGCTTTATGTGTAGTTTATCAATAACGATACCAGCTTTTATTTTATCCGCCATATATTTTCTTTTATCTTCTATAGTCCACTGTGATGAACTCTTATTTATTTTATGAACTGCTGGGCAGACTTCAAAATATTCTTTTTCTAAGTTTTTGATATCTTCTTCTTTAAATTGTATACCTTCTTTTATTTGATTATATGTTAATAGATATTTAGACATCTGCTTTCTATAATACTTTATATCATGTTTATTTTTATCTTGATAATCTTGTATTGTAGTCATAATATACCGCCTTTTCATCATAGCTTAATAAATACACTCTAAGAACATACATATATTATCATTACTATTATTGCTTTATTGATAAGTATAAATTTTCATTTTAGATTTAAACTCATTTTTATCTTTTATCTGTAAAGTAAATCACTAATCAAAACATAATAAAAACCCATATGATACAAGCTTTTCTATTGGTTTATAAACGATTTTTGTTTTTGCCATTACCTTGTAAAGTAAAAATCATAAATGACTGTATACTTATATAATAAATAATGATATTATATAAATAGTGTATCTATTATTTAGATTTTGGCGGTTTTATGCGTATTAGCCTATAGAATTGATATTCGTATTCTATACCGCTATCAAATTCATAAAAGCCGTTTATTATTGAATGAGTGTCTAAATAATAACCTTTTTTTGTTTTTGGCTGTATTTTCCAAGTTTTATGATGTATAACAGCCGTTGAGCGTTGGGGCTTTTGCAAGTTTTGGCTAGAGTTCCAACGCTTTTTGTATATATTAGGCAATACATAAAAAGCATTTCTATTTTTCTTTATAAAATAGTTGGCTAAGTTTTCAGCGTCTTGCAAAGTTCCGCCATATAATTTTATTTTCACAAATCCATTTTTCCATATATCACGAATATGAGATACTTTGATAATATTTCTGCTGGTATGAATAATAATATGATGATGTATTTTATTTTTTCCGCCGATTTCTGTTACTACAATATATTTTGCTTCTACATCTAATTTTTTTGCTAATCGTTGCAGTCTTTTTCTAAAGTTGGCTAGATGTTTTTTTGCTTCTTCTCCTGATACTGGCTTATCATATGTTAATGTGCAGTATAAATCATTTTCGTTAAAGTTTTGTAGAAGTAACAGTCTTAATAAATTAGTAGCATATTTAATATTTCTTTTTTCCTGCTGTTCTGATGTAGTATTCATCTTATTATTTCTTAGTCTGTTTTTAACTGGTAATCTTTTACTTTTAGTTATTTCTAAAATATCGCCATTTCTTATACTAATCACATCTTTTTTATAAGCCATTTTCTTTTGCTCCTTTCTCTATATTTTTATGTATGGTCATTAAGATAATGACTTTATCAAGTCATAAAGGGCTTTATATAGCCCTTAAATTATGTAATATAAAAGCCCCAATTTTAGGGGCTTATTATTTTTAATCTTTAAAATGTAATGATATCCAATTAACTAGAAAATGAAATGTTGCTGCATTAACTTTTTGATAAATCACTATGTTTTTACTTGTATTCTTGTTCATGTTTAGCCTATATAATTGATTTTTATTTTTATCTCGCTTAGATACAATCAATTTAATGTTTATATTGGTCTCTAAATCTTTCATTTCTAAAGTAAAACTATCATCTACAAGATTAAATCTTTCATATCTATTGTTCATTTTGCCTAAAGTTATAATAATATCTTGTTCATCTTTCATTTTTTCGCCCTCAATCTTTCATATATTTTTGATGTTTATATTGTATAAATTCTTCAAAACTGGCAAGATGTACCAGCTTTTTTTGTGGGCTTACATCACGGAAAGCCTTTTGGTATTTTGGTATTAATCGCATTTCATTTATTAACCGCCATAATGTAGAACGGCTGAAATCGTAAAGTTTCAATATATGCTTTAGTTGTACATATACATCATTATTTTTTATTCTAATATCTACTAACGTATCTGCTATAGTACCCATTTTTTATTGCTCCTTGAAATCTTAGAAGTACAATCCTTTATATAAGCATTTATATAGATGTGGTTTATGCTCATGTATTTATTTTTATTAGAATTTGTTATAAAATATAAGTGTCTTTTATTCGTTCCTTGTTTTATTGCAAGGAACTATTTTTTTTAAATCATTAAGTAAATCAACATTTACATCATGTAAATTTTTTAATATAAGATGCAGGGCTTTTTCTTTTGTTTTATCCGTTACATCTTTATTTTTTAATATGCTTTTTAACGTATATTCAATGGCGGTCAAATTAAATACATTTTCAAAAAATCCATTGAATACATTATCATCTAATACATATTTTTCTCTTGTTATAACTTTTAAATTCATATAGTACCTTTTTCAAGCCTTATATATTGTTATATAGGGCTTTTTTTTACACTTTTTTAACAGTCTTTTAAATATTTTTCGTTTAGTTTTATAAAGTTCTTCATGAAATCAAGCGTCTTTTCATCTACTATACTATGATGAACTGTTATATCTTTTCTTTTTTCTTTATAGATTGCTAGGATTTCATCAACAGCGTTGCTATCAGTAGAGAATATAAAAGCTTTTATATTATTGCTTTTATCTGCAACTAAAGAAAAACTTTTTGCCATGTCTTTTGCTCCTTTCATCAATACCGCCAAAAAATATATTGGCGGTTTTCTTATTCTTGTATTAAATCTTGCGGTTTAACTTCTAGGGCTTTTGCTATTTTCCCTAATGTCTTAGTGGTAAGCGTATAATTTCCGCTAACTACTTTTGTTATCAATGCCGAACTAACGCCAGCTTTTTTTGTTAAATCTACTAAACTATAGCATTTTTCAGCCAATATTAAATCTAATTTTCTTCTGTCTAATTTAAGCATTTTAATACCTCTCCTAATTTAGAAAACGATTTTATTAATATAAAAATGCATAAAAAATTAATTTCTAATTTCATGATAATATATGTAAAAATAAAAATCAATATCTTATTTTAAATTTTTATTAAAATTTTTATTGACTATATTAGAATTGAATTTTAGAATAGAAGTGAAAGGAAGTGAAATAATGAGCTTTCAAGAAAATTTAAGATATTATCGAGAGAAAGCAGGTTATAAACAAGCTAAAGATTTTGCAAAAGTTTTAGATGTTCCCTATCCAACGTATGTTGGTTATGAGAGTCAAGGTCGTGAACCTAAATATAATACATTATGTAAAATAGCTGATATACTTCAGGTATCTACTGATGATTTATTAGGGCGAACGACTAATATTCTAGGTAAAAATGAAGATGAACGTTTGAAGCAAACTCTCAATAAGATATTATCTAATATTGATTATCTATATTTAAATGTAAAAAATATAGATAAAGATGTAGTCTATTTTGATATTGGATTTGTTCGATATATATATTCAGATAAACCAATAGAAGGTCTTGATGATCACCTTATAGATACAGTAAAAAAAATGGGTAAAGATAATCTTATGTTTATATACGATAAAAAAAGAAAAATAGATATATTTGATACCATTTCTATAAATAAAAAAGATGTTATTAGTTTTATAAACAATGGGAAAAAATTTGCGGAAGAATTGGAACAAATTGATATAGCTAATTCTTTAATAAGTCGTATTATAAAAACTATTAATCTTCAATTTGATATGACAATAAATGAAAACAAAAAAGATTTTTCACAATACAAAAAATCAGTAAATAAAAATCAAGAAAAAGATTTTAATTCTTTTTTTGAAAAAGTAAACATCTTAACAGATTACTGGATAGATAAAAAAAATAAAATTGATGAACTTTGGGAAATCTATCAAAAACATAGAACTAATATTCATATAGAATATAAAGCTAATAGTTATAAATAGATACACTAGGCAAGTACCTATTTATTTATCTGATGATTAATTGCATTGCCTAAGCAATTAATTATTAAATAGCTAAAGTAAAACTTTTAGCCCCTGCATTTTTGCGTTGGCTAAAAACAATATATTTATAAACATGATATAAGCTTAAAAATATATGTTATTTCTGAAAGTCCAACTTTGGACTATCAAAAATAATTGAATAACATATATAAATAGGTGGCAAATTACCACCTTAGAAAAATTAGTCAAACCCTAGAAAATGTCATGTTTAAAAAATCTCAAAAGTAAAAAAATACCGCCATAAGATAAATACTTTAGGCGGTAATATATAAGGCTTTTTATAGGTACAATCATAAGCACCAACAAAATAAAAGGGCTGAAATTGGCTAATATTTCATCAAAAAAGATTGATGTGTTATTGGCTTTATTAAGTTTACCCTTTTTCAAAGCTCAAACTTGAGCTTTCATATTATCTAATAAAAATGGACTTGCTTAATAATATTATGAGTTTATATCTTTTATTTTTGATGATGATTTATTATTCTTTTATGATTAAATTGCTTTAATAATAGCCCTGTATAGATGTTTTATATATGTATAGATATATTTGTATAGGCTATGCTTTAAAATCGCTTGTATTGGCGGTTAAATTTTTTGTATCGAGGTGAATTTATTGAAAGAAAGAATTTATTTATCAAATGATTATTTTTCTGATTTACTGGTTAGAATGGCACATCATAGCACCGCCATAGAAGGCAATACATTGACACAAGGGGAAACAAAAAGCATTTTAATTGATAATTATATCCCTCGTGCTATGAATATGCGAGAACTTAACGAGGTATTGAATTATAAATCTTATATTAATCAAATGATTGATGATTTAAAACATGATGTATCAATAAATAATGAGTTTATAAAATCTATTCATGCTATCTTATGTAATAATGCTATTGACGGCGTAGCAGGTAGATTTAAAACTATACCTAATTTAGTAATTGGGGCTGATTTTACACCGACGCCACCTTATTTAGTGCCTAGTGCATTAGAAGATTGGCGAGCCAATTTACAGTATCAAATAGAATTGGCAAAAAATACTGATGAAATAATAGAAAGTATCTTACGCCAGCATATACAATTTGAGCATATACACCCATTTTCAGACGGTAACGGTCGAGTTGGTAGGGCTTTAATTGTTTATAGTTGCTTGCAAGCTCATATCTTACCTATCGTTATACCTGTAAATGACAAGCAAAGATATATAAACTGCTTAAATACTGAAAACATGGCTGACTTTATGACTTTTGCCAAAGAACTTCAAGCAAATGAGTTAATTCGATTACAGGCACTAGCAAATAATAATGAGCATGATTTATATATTGAAGTTGATTTATGATAATCGCTTCATGCTGATGAAACACTAGCAGATTTATTTTACTGTACTATGATGAGAACTTTATAAAATTTATCCAGCATATTTTTATATGCTTTTTATTTTATCCATATAGTATTTCAGTGATTTTCAATTATTATATGAGCATTTATATAGATGTGGTTTATGTGAAGATAATACATTGAAAAGGTGGTTTATTATGTGGATTGAGAAAGTTATAAACTCAAAAGGTATTAGATATAAATTTTGTGAAAGGTTCTTAAATCCTAATACTAATAAAATGATAAAATTATCTGTTACATTAAACAGCAATACAACTCACGCCAAAAGAAAAGCTAGAGAATTATTACAAGCTAGATTTTATGATGTATTGAATAAAGCAGAAAAAAAGCAACTTGAAAAGATTAATAGTCTAACCTTTATACAAGTTGCTACTGAATGGCTTGAATATAGTTCATCATGTATTAAAGTTAGCACTATATTGAACCATAAAAACTATATAAAACGCATAGAAAAAGCTATTTCTAATATGTTATTTGTTGATTTTACGCCAGCCATAGCAGAAAAAATAATTTTCGATATGTATTATACAGAAAAACTATCATATAGTTATTCAAATGCTACATTGATAATTATTAAATCTATTATGAGATATGCAAAAAAATCTAAATATGTACAGGATATAAGCGACTTTATAGATATAAAGTTAAGAAAAAGAACTGCTACAAAAAAAGAAGTCCAGCGATTACAAAATAAATTTCTAAATGCTGATGAACTTAAATCATGTCTGCAACAGTTAAAAGAAATAAATCCTCGCATTGGTTTAGCTATGGAATTTATCGCCCTTACTGGTTTACGTTGTGGGGAATTACTCGCCTTGCGTGTTCAAGATTATTACAAGGATAAATCTATAATCAATATAAACGGAACTATTATAAAATCTGCACGCAATGGCGAAGATACCCAACGTGGCACGCCTAAAAACTCTTATTCATATCGTGATGTTATCATAAATGACAGGGCAAAATATATACTTGATAGCATAATCCTAGAAAATAAAAAGCTTGCCAGCTGGAATAGTAAAAAATATAAAGATAAGGGCTATATTTTTACTACTAGCACTGGCAATCCTTTTAATATTCAATATATAAATACTAAGCTTAGAAAAATAAAACTCGCTGATAAAAAGATATCGACTCATATTTTCCGCCATACTCATATTAGTATATTATCAGAATTGGGCTTACCTTTAAAGTCCATAATGCAACGTGTAGGACATAACGACCCTAAAACAACATTAAGTATTTATACACATGTTACTAATAATATGAATAACGAGATGAAAGACAAGTTAAAAGCCTTAAGTTTTTAATTCTGATAGCTGATGAAACACCAGCAAAACTCAAAGGGGCAAAAAAGGGGCAAACTTTTTAAAAGCAATGAAAAAAAGGGAAACATTTCAAACAATCAAAAAGCCTTTAAATATAACATTTATTAAGACTTTGAAACAGCTTGAAATATTTCCCTCTATCATTTAATTTAATGGCAGAGAGGGTGGGATTCGAACCCACGGTACCTCTCGGTACAATTGATTTCGAGTTTTTCTTATACCTTTTCCACTATCATTTTATACTCACCAAAAAAGCCTATAGAGCCCACCATTATTAACTTTATCCTATTTATTTTTTTAATTCATATTACTAAGATTTTATAAAATTTATGGATAATGGAACCAAAATGGAACCAGACATTTTATTCTCAAAGCATCTATTTCGAGCCTAAAAAAATCATCTACTTTCTCATAATCCTATAATATATCATTTATCTTTTAATATTATTATATATCAAAATCAAACTATGATACAAAATTTTTTATAATTGACTAATCTTATCTATTGAATAATAGTGAAATCTAACAAAAAATTCTTCATAACAATAAAGTCAATGATTATTATATTTTCCAATAATACAATACGGTATCCTGGTCTATAATAATATTTTTTAACAAATATTATGTTCCTAAAAATGTTCCATTAATTTTACTACTACTAAACTTATAAAACCCTTTATACAAAAGCATTCTTCACTCTGTTCCAATGTTCCATAAAATTTTTATTTTATTATTAGCATATACATTCCTACTATACTTATTATTCTTTAAAATTATTTTCCTATATAACTATTATTTTAAAATTTAACTATCAAATTATTCATATATCTTTTTCATTTAATTCACAATCCTTATTAAAAACTTGAAATAATACTATATCTCAATTATATACTATATTCTTGATATTACTATACTAATTAAGCCCTAGTATATTTGTACTAGGGTTTATTTTTGTGTCAAAAATTAGGAGGAATGTATTATGAAACAAGGTTTAAAATCAATTGAAAGTCTTTATGGAGAACTTATGCGTCAACGTGAAATGAGAAAGGATTTGATAGCAGATACAAGAAGTTTGACAGCCAATACAGAAAAAGGAAAAACTATAATCACTGTAAATACAGGAACAGACCTTTTAGATTATCAAGTAACAGAAATTGCTCACCGCCAAATTGCCGAACGCTTGAATATTCCGTTTAAGTATTATGAAAGAATGAGAACAGATTTTCCAATGCTTTTAGATGCTAATATCAATGGCTGGTTAAAACTAAAAAGTGAAAAACGTATGCTTCGTACATTAGATGGTAACTTACGAGCTTTTCTATCTAATCGTTATCGTAGATTAGATAACCTTGAGCTTGTAGACCATATCTTACCAGTTATTACCCAAATGAAAAATTGTACTATAGCAAGCTGTGATATCACTGAAACTCATCTGTATTTAAAAGTAATTAACAAATCAATGAAAACAGAAATCACCAAAGGCGATATTGTACAAGCAGGTTTTGTGGTAAGTAATAGTGAAATTGGTCTTGGAGCTTTAAAAGTTGAGCCACTTGTTTATCGTTTAATATGTAAAAATGGCATGATCAGTAGAGACTATGCTCATAAAAAATATCATACAGGAAGAAATGTTGAAGATACAGATAATGCATATGAACTATATTCTGATGAAACATTAGAAGCTGATGATAAAGCATATTTCATGAAAGTACAAGATATTGTAAGTGCAGCTGTTGATGAAACTAAGTTCTTATTAACAGTAGATAAAATGCGTCAGGCAAAAACTATTTCTACAGGAAATAATCCAGTGGAAACAGTAGAAGTTTTAGGAGATAAATATATCTTAAATAAAGTAGAAAGAGCTTCTGTACTTAGACATTTTATTATGGATAATGATTTCAGTCAGTTTGGTTTAGTTAATGCAGTAACAAGAGCTTCTCAAGATGTAGATAATTATAATCGTGCTACAGAACTTGAAAGAATTGGTGGAACAATTTTAGAAGATAGCATAAAATCCATAAAACAAAATAATTTAGTGTTATTACCAAGAGATTTAAACCAAGATTTAGGCATAGCTTAATTGCTATGCCTATTATTTTTATGAAGGAGAATTTACTATGAACCTACAAAATTTATCTGATGAAGAATTACTAAGTAACTTTGTACCGATTAAAAGTGCTGAAAATTTACTTAGAGAATATAACAGCATTTATGATGTAATGCTAAATACTACTAAGGCTGAATTGAAGTCTATAAATGGCATGACTGAAAATAGACTAAACAAAATCTTATCAATACGAGAAATCTTAAAACGTATGCAGGATTATAGAACAAAAGAATTATCATTAATAAGAACAACAACTGATGCTATAAAATACTTTGAATTTCTGCAAGATAAACAAGTCGAAGAGTTATGGATTGCTGTCTTAAATACAAAAAACAATGTTGTTCTAAGTCGCTGTATAAGTAGAGGAACGTTAAATATGTCTGTAGCTAATCCAAGAGAGATATTTAATGTAGCTATAAAGAATATGGCTTCAGCAATAATAATTGCACACAATCACCCATCAGGAGATTCAATGCCTAGTAATGAAGATATAAGTCTTACTAAAAAAGTAATGAATTTATCTGAAATGCTAGGCATTGATTTTTTAGACCATGTAATTATTGCCAAAAGAGGCAGTATAAGTTTGAGAAAAGAAGGATATGTAAAATTTGATTAAGGAGAGATGACTATGTCAAACTATTTGATTTGTATGGGTTTTGATAATTTAAATGGAGATATTCATTATGATGAAAAGCTTGGTCTTGTGAATATAAATCTAGATACAGAAGATACTCATAGTAGTTTAAATTTCAGTCTAAATTTATCACAAGCAAAAATTCTTAATGAATTTTTAGCAAATGTTATAGCTTCAGCTAATATACAAAATATAAATGAAAGTAATTTATTTGGTGATTTAAAAATAGATGTAGAGGAGTAAATATCATGGCAAATTATAGTGATAATCAAGTAGTATTTTTCAGTGAGAATAAAAAAGCTATATATGATTTATGGCAAAAAATTAGTGATTATATAAACAACAGCAAAACCAATTCAATATGTGGCTTTTTAGAAAGTCTAGGTTATAGTGAGTATGAATCAAGAAATATGTCTGATCTTAGAAATAGCTTTATAAGTTGTGATGATGAAGTTACAGATGATGAATCTGTGAGCTTTTTTTATATTAAAACTGAAACAGCATGGACAGGTAATATAGAAGTATTTTATAGAATTATTGAAGATCATTATGATAATGAGATAGAGCTATATGCACTGATTGAAGAATCAGGATTTAATATTTTTATTAATACTGATGAAGAAGGTGTATATTTCTATCCTAAATATAAAATAGATGCTTTCATAAATGATGAGCAAATAGTAGAATACTTTGAAAGTTTTAATCAAGTTTTAGATTTCATTAAGAAAAAGTTTCCTAAAGTGAAATTATCTTCAAAAGATACGATAGCAAGACTTAAAAAGAAAATAACAAAAGTCTATAAAATAAATGATGATGAAGATTTTTATTTAAATATACATAGATTCAGTTCTATGTATCCGTTTTGATATAAATATATATAAATATAAGCTTGTATAAGGTATAATAAATATATATTTATTATAGGTGGTGGAATTATGTTACCTAATCCATATAGACCTGGAGCTGGAATGTCGCCAGCTTATTTAGCAGGTAGAGATAATACAATAAATGAAGCTCAAAATATATTACAAGCTATAAATTATGGATATTCTGCACGTTCAGTCGTATATTATGGTCTTAGAGGTGTGGGAAAAACAGTTTTATTAAATTATATAGAAAATCTAGCTGATGAAATGGATTTACCTTCCGAATATATGGAAATAGCAGAAAGAGATAGAAGCTTTCAATATCAAATGGCTTTATATATCTATAAATTAATCAATAGATTAAGTTTATTAAAGAACATAGAAAGTCATATAAAAAAAGCGTTAAGTATATTAAAAGCTTTTACCATAAAATATGGTTGCGATGATATTAGTATAGAAGTAAACCCAGCTAATGGCATATCAGATACTGGTAATCTAGCAAATGATATGACAGAGTTGTTTTTGGCTTTAGGTGTGATTGCTCAAAAACAAAATAAAGGTGTTGTATTATTCATTGATGAGATTCAGTATATTAAAGATAGTGAATTTGAAGCATTAATGGAAGCAATTCATAGAACTAATCAAAAAAATTATCCTATCGTTATCTTTTCAGCTGGATTACCTAAAATAGCTAAAGTTGCTGGAGATGTAAAATCTTATGCTGAAAGGCTATTTGATTTTATTGAAATAGATTCTTTAAATAATGAAGAAGCAAAGCTTGCTCTTATTGAACCAGCTAAAAGATTTCAAATAAATTATACAGATGACGCTGTTAATAAAATCATAGAAATAACACAAGGATATCCATACTTTTTGCAAGAATATGGTAAATGGGTATGGGAATGTAAAAAAGAAGAAAGTATTATTGATATAAAAATAGTCAATAAAGCTTATGATAAATTTGAACAAAGCTTGGATAAAGCCTTCTTTAAAGTTAGACATGATAGAGCTACTGCAAGAGAAATAGAATTCATGACAGCAATGGTAGCTTGTGAAAAATTACCAAGTTCAACAAAAGAAATTGCTAATATCATGGGTGAATCAATACAAGCAATATCTCCTCTCAGGGCTCAATTAATTCATAAAGGATTTATTTATGCAGCTAAACGAGGAGAGGTAGACTTTACTGTTCCGCAGTTTGATAAATATTTAAAACGTGTTTATAACAGTTAAAATGAAATATAAAACAGGTATAGTCAATGCTATACCTGTTATTTTATATTGTAGTTATTTGTCTTAATGTTTTGATATAATATGAGGTAAGGAGTGAATATCATGGAAAATTTTAATAGATTGAATGACTTATACTTCAAAAAGCTTCTAGGAGATAAAAAAAGAAAGAATTTAACACTTAGCTTTTTAAATGGGATTTTAAATAAAGATGATGAAAATTGTTTTACAGATATAACCTTTTTAGATAAAGATAATGAACCATTAACATTAGATGGTAAATTATCTAAATTAGATATTAGAGCAGATTTAAATGATGGCACACAAGTAGATATTGAGGTACAAGTTTGTCCGTTTAAATTGATGGCTGAACGTTCATTATACTATTGGTCAAAGATGTATTCAGAGCAATTAGAAAAAGGTGCTGAATATAAGAAGTTAAAAAAGGCTATAGCTATAAATCTATTAGCATTTGATTATTTAGAAGATGAACAGGATTGGCATAATATCTATAATCTATTAAATGTGAAATCTTATAATAAGCTCACAGATCATATAGAGATACATTTTCTAGAATTGCCTAAATTTACTTTAAAGGATATGAGAAAAATAAGAGCATCTGAAGCATGGATTGCTTATTTTTCAGGAAAATATAGTAAAGAAGAATTGGAGGAAATAGCGATGACAACTCCAGCAATTAAAGAAGCAGTAGAATTTGAAGATACATTTCTACAGAATAAAATAGAACGTAGAGCGTATGAACAAAGAGAAAAAGCAATAAGAGATTATTATTCTTATATGAGTGCATTTAAAGAAGAAGGATTAGAGCAGGGCTTACAAGAAGGCATTACTTTAGGAATGAAAAAGGCTAATATCAATACAGCAATTAATCTTTTAAAATTAGGTGTAGATGTAGATACTATTGTTAAAGGAACAGGATTAAGTATTCAAGATGTAGAGGCTTTAAAAATTAAAATTAAATAATATAAACAAATTACAGCAGGTATAGCAAATGCTATACCTGCTATTTTTGTATCAGGAGGTTTGATTATGCCAGCAACAAGATTTATTTGTCTTTCAGGTCATGAAGTAAATATCAATCAATGTCTTAAAAAATGTATTCATACTCAAAGATGTATGTTCTTACCAACATTACGAGCAGTTGCTAATTCTTTGAATAGAAAACTACAAAATGCAACTGTTACAGAATTATTAGCAGGAACAATGGAAACCTTTTTAAAGAAAACAACAGATTATGCGGTAGATCCAATAAATCAAATGTATGCTCTTCATGGAAGTGCTGTTCATACCTTAAATGAAAATTACACTGAAGGTAATATGCTAAGTGAAGAAAGATTACATGATGAAATTACTAGTGGAAAGTTTGATTTATTTGGTCAAATCCTTGATAAAGAAGATAATACACTTGGAGATTATAAAATTACTTCTTCATACAAGCTGATGAAAGCACTGGGCTATTATAAAATTGATGTACCAACTGGAGAAGTTTATAAAACAGGCATAAAAAAAGGTCAACCAAAAACCAAAAAAGAATGGAGAACTGATGGAGTTAAACATGTTCTAGATTGGGCTATTCAGCTTAATTATTATCGAATATTACTTGAAGAAAGAGGTTTTAAAGTAAATCGAATGGAGATTCAAGCTCTTTGTAGAGATTTTAATTTAAGAGTAGCTAGTGAACGCAATATTACAAGCCCTGTATATATAATTCATATAAATAAAATTTCTGATGTATGGATAAAAAGATATATGAAAGCTAAAGCAAAAAGACTAAATGAAGCATTAATAAAAGGTCAAACATCTCATATTTGTAATAGCAAAGAGCGTTGGAATGATCGTAAATGTAAAGATTATTGCAGTGTTGCCAGCTTTTGTCCATATGGTAAGCAATTTAAAAAATTAGAAAAAATAGCATAACAAAAATAGATAAGCCAAAGGTATTTAACCTTTGGCTTAATTTTTTAAGGAGTGAAATATATGTATACCCCATTTTTCAAAGCTACTTTCTATCAAACAAGAACTATTGCTCAAAGTATTAAAGATGAACCTAAATATGGATTAGAGATAAATAAGTGTATTGAACGATTTATTGCTAAGGATTGGGAAGATTTAACAGTTGATGACATTAAATCTAATAATGAAGCTATAGCTTATAGAGATAGAGTTTTAGCTAATTATAAGACTTCAAAAGGCAGAATCTATATTATAGCTGATGCTACAGATAAAAATTACTATGAAACTGTAACTGTATTATTTGCAAGTGAATATTAAGGAGTATGTATCATGGAAAATACAAAGATTGCTAAAAAATTAGTAAACGTAATGACTGAATGTAGTCATATTGCTAAAAATGGTTTAAATAATTATCACCAATATAAATATGCTACGGCAGAAGATGTACTTTTGAAAGTTAATTCTGCTTTAGCCAAGAACAAGATTGCCAGCATTGTTATACCTGAAATCGCGTCAATGGTTGATGTTACTAATCTAAAGGGAAATACAGAACACCTAGTAACTGTTAATGTTCAAATTAAATTGATTGATAGTGAAAGTGGCGAATATGTTGATTTATTTGGTATAGGTAGTGGTCAAGATGCAGGCGATAAAGCGGTAATGAAGGCACAGACTGCCGCTATAAAATATGCTTACATGATGAGCCTATGTATTGCTACAGGCGATGATCCAGAAGCAGACTGTAAAACAGATGAAAATTCATCTGTTTGTAATAAAGCTTCTAAAGTAGTTAATAATGTAAAAAAGATATCTGCTATAAAAAAATCTGTAACCATTTGTGCTAATTGTGGTGAAGAAATCTCTAGTGATAGAGTTATTCAATTCTCTATGGCTAAATATAACAAACCTCTATGTATGGAATGTCAAAAACAAGTGATAAAAATAGCTTAACAAGAGAAAATTTTTACTACTTGTCTATTAGTTAAAGTATTTGAATTATACGAAAGTAAGAATTTAAAAAATGTAGCATAATATAAACAGGTTTGACAAAGTAGGGGTTTAAAATGCAAGAAAGACTAACTGACGAACAACTTATAAAAATAGGATCAAAAATATTATATTATCGACGTATTCGCAAAATGACACAATTAGAATTAGCTACCGCTGTTGGAATAAGCGAATCATATTTATCTAAAATCGAACGAGGGAAAAATGTTTCAGTTAGTTCCTTAAGTATATTTTTAAGCATTGTAAAAGAACTAAATGTAAAAATTGAAGATATCATTGAAGATATCTAATTCTATATTAGGAAAATACACTATGGAAAAAGTAATTGATAAAAGAATTATAGGCTTGAATATAATGTATTACAGAAAATTAAAAGGCTATACAAGGAAACAATTAGCTCAAGAAGCAAATATTAGTCTAATTTACATGGCTAAAATAGAAGCTGGTTTAATATCAAAATCTGTATCTTTAACTGTCTTAAGTAAAATTGCTGACATCTTAGATGTCAGCATTGATAAATTAATAAAGAAGCTATAAACATTCAGGAGTGATAACTATTATGTCTTCAACATTTAAACGTATTGAATATATGTGTACGTACTGTGGAAAAAAAGAAACTCGCTCACCAAGTATGGGACGACCACAGCCTGGCAAATGTCCTAGAAAAAATGGAGATAAGCCACATAGCTGGGTAATCAATAAAAGATTAGGTTGAATTATTATAGATTTTATAATTACAAAATTTTTTCAGGCTTTTTTATTTATTATTTATGGATTGAGTAGTTTTATATCTAAACTTATTTTAACTATTTTTAATCATACTAATTAGCAAAGGAAGGTGTAATGAAATGCCATTGGGTAAAGAAATTACAAGTCAAAATTATACAGAGGAGGTGAATAAAAAAAATGCTATTGTTAATGATACTGCTAAAATAGAAAATAAACCTCAAACAGAGATAATATTTGTTCCCGAAGAACCAAAATATTCATTAGATGATATTATTTTACCTAATAATGTAAAAGAACAAATATTAGACATTGCTGATTATGCTAAAAACAGCAAAATTGTATATGAACAATGGGGTTTAGAAAAAACACATAAATATTCTAAACGTATAGGTATCAATTTATATGGTGCCCCTGGTACTGGTAAAACAATGGCAGCTCATGCTTTAGCTAAATATTTAGGTAGAAAAATTCTGATTGTAAACTATGCAGATATTGAATCTAAATATGTGGGAGAAACTCCTAAAAATATTCGTAAAGTATTTGAAGTAGCAAAAGAAACAAATAGTATACTATTCTTTGATGAAGCTGATGCTATTTTAAGTAAACGTGTTACTAACATGACTGGAGCTACAGATGTTAGTGTAAATCAAACTCGTTCTGTAATGCTTATGATAATGAACGACTATCAAGATTTTATTATTTTTGCTACTAACTTTATTGAAAACTTTGACCCTGCATTTATGCGTAGAATTTCAATGCACGTAAAATTCGAATTACCAGATTTTGAATGCAGACAAAAATTATGGAAATTATATATTCCTGATACTATGCCAAATAATATAGATATTGATGAAATTGCTGAAAAATACGAAGGTTTATCTGGTAGTGATATTTCTAATGCAGTTCTTATGGGGGCATTTAAAGCCGCTAGACAACATGATTCTTCGGTTGATAAAAAATATGTATTTGAAATGGTTGAGGGGATTTTAGCTAGTAAACGTGCAAATCAAGGAGCATCAATGAAATCAAAAATTGTATCTGAAGAGTATGTAAAACAAGAATTAATAAAATTAGGAAAGGATATTAACATATAATGATACCATTATTAGTAGCCGCTGGAGTAGTTGGAGTTACAACAAAACTGTTATCAAACAATAAAGAAAAAAACAAAGATAATATACTTGAAAACTGTCAAGTTCGTCCAATTAATAAACAAAAATTGCCACCTTTTTTACAAAAAAAGCTAAATCATGCAGAACAAAATAATCATATAAATATTCATTCATATTCAAATAATAACAAATAGAAAGGATTTAAAATTATGATACCTTTAATAATTGCAGGAATAGTAGGAGCCGGAATAGGTGCTGTTGTAGCATTAAATTGGGATGAAATAAAATCATGGCTTTCAAATATAATTTGTAAAGTTAAAGAATTATGGCAAAAATACAAGCCATATGCAAAAAAAGTAGCTTCCATTGTAGCTGAAAAATATATAAAAAATGGTCATCCTATGGTTAGAATAATGTATAGATTATTTTTCCAAGATGAAAATACAAACAAGTGGAATGAATTAGAAGATTTGCCTACTCGTGAAATTGAAGCAGACGAATTACCACCATTCCTACAAGCAAAATTAAAACGTGCTGAACAAGTTGATATTACTAATGAAATGCAACAAGAATTAAAATTAACAGTTTAATTGAGGTGTTATATTGCTATGGAAAATAATAAACCTACAAATTTAAAAGAAGAACTCAACAGATTTATTGATGTTGCAATTAATAGTGCAGAAACTGCTATAAAATCAGTTATACAAAATCTAAAACAAAAAGCTTATGAACCTACTACTTTAGAAAAATTTGCAAATTCATATATAGAACCAACAGATAAAGCTCTTATAAATGAATTAAAAAATACAAAATTAGAATATATCGGCGGAGATTTAAAGCTATATTACATTGATGAAAGTTATTTTGGTATTGTAATATCTTGGTATTTTAAAAATGAAGAACAAAAGTTCATAAAACGAAAATACGAATATAAATACAATAACAAACGTCATTTAACTGAAGAAGCTTTTAATAAACTAAAAGAAAAAAGAACTATCATGTTTGAATTAGAACCTCCTTCTCTAGAAGATATAAAAGCATCATCTTCTGATAATAAGTATAATCCCAAAGTCTAAAAAATAGAGCAATAATATTTATAATATTATTGCTCTACTCTTTTTATTAAGGAGGTCTTTCAATGTTTAATTGTGAACAATGCGGAGCTTGTTGTAGAAATGTTGGAAAAACTGAACTAGGCAAACTATTAGCTTTACCAAATGGCATCTGCAAATATCTAAATCAAGAAACTAATTTATGCACTATTTATAAAGACAGACCCATATTTTGTAATATCGATGAGTATTATAAAAAATATTTATCCAAAACAATAACCCTTGATATGTTTTATAAATTAAACAAACAACAGTGTAATCAATTACAAAGAATAAATAAAGATTTGGAGGATATATTTTATGACTAAAAACTCAAATAATGAGTCTGGTTGTTATATATTTTTATTAATCATAGGTATATTATTTATATTTTTAATAAAAATGGCTCCTTTTTTATTACTTATAACAATAATTGTCCCCTTAATTTTGTATCACTATACTTCAAAAAATGCTACAATTACCATATATAAAAATGAATCATTTTTTAAAAGTATATTTTTAACTATATTAGACGCAACTATTATTCCTTTTTTAGCATTTGTTATTCTATTTACAATTACTGTTATAGTTGCTATTATGTCGTACTTCCAAAATTAAAAATGATTATCTAAATACAAACTATTTTTATATTTTATTACTATATTTAAAAGTTTATTGACAATTTCTAGTATTTTTTACCTATTGTTCTAGTTTATATGATAAAAAATAAATTAGCACAATAAGTAAATGTAGTATTTAATTTTTCTTTATTGCTTTTAATATTCAAATAACTAATTACCTTTGGACAGTACAATCTGTCCTTTTTTTATTTCATTTTTACATAATTAATCATATTATTTATCAATATATTAGGCAAATAAGATTGTTTTTAGAGTTGATGTGGCATAAATAAACAGTTGTAAATATATTTTATTAATAACACTTGCCACATCAACTCTAAAAATAAGCGAATTTGCCGAACAACTAATATTTTTTATAAAATTTACTTGTTTTATTATTAAGATTTAAATAAATTTATTTAAATCTTAATAATCGTTGGATTGCCTCAAAATCTTCTTTTTTTAATTTTTCTCTATTTTTTTCCAAAAGATTTAAATGATCTATCAAAAAAGTATATTCACTATTCACTTTTAATAAATCTAATTCTTTAGCTTTTCTATTATAATATTCTTCATATTGCTCAAAAATTTGGTTCTTATGTCCAAAATCAAAATAAAGAACAACTTTTTTATTACCTTCCACAATATTTTGACTTGGAATTGTAATTTTATTATTAAAATATTGTGCTAGTACTTTAAATAAAATAGATAATTTTTCTGCCAATAAAGCATTTATCTTATTATCTTTACTATTTTTTATCCTTGAAAATTCCGATGTACTTATATTTAAAAGTTCAGCTAATTCTTTATCTTTTATTTGTAATAAATCCATAAATATATCAATATTTGTATAATCTTTAGGCAACATCTCTATTTCTGTCAATTTTGTATCCTGATAAATAATTTTTAAATTATCAATATGATTTCTAAAACAGCGACTATCATTTAAAGATAAACTTTTCTTATTACTCACTTCATAATATTTTATTAGCGAACCTATTTGCATATATAATCCCTTATTATGATATTTTTTAAATTCTTCTTTTATATTATCAGGTACTTCCTGAATCATATCTATATATAATTGAGTTCTACGACTTAAAATATTGTTTAATATCTTTGCCTTTTTTAAAATATCTCTATCTTCAATAAAACCCAAAGCAAATAAAATCTCATTTGGTATCTGGGTTTTTATTATATATCTTAAATCTACTAAATTATCATATGTTTCTTTTATTTTTTTCAATATTTCTTGTTGCTTTTCTACTATTTTTTTATATTCACTCAAACAATCTTTAGACATTATTTTCTTTTCAACTAAAGAATTTAAATTAAAAAAAATATTATTTTTTTGTTTATCATCTAAATCTATTGGTAATATACTTTCATTTATTACTTTTTTCACACTATTTTTTAGTTGTGCAATTATTTCATCTATACAATCTTTATCTACAAATAATACATCTGAACCTTTTTCTACATGAATTTTACCATATTCTTTATTTGTCAACTTCTCTAAGTCTTCTATTTTTCTATTTAAATTTTCTATATTTTCCTTATGCCATTTTCTTGTTTCTTCTATATCATTATCTATCAACAACTCCAATTCATATGCAATTTCTTGTTGTATCTCTTTATATCCAATTCGATCTTTAATCACTATTTTTTTTAGAATATTTTCAGGAATTATCAAATAATCAAAACAAAGTCTAATATTCTCAACAATTTTTTTCTTTTTTTCTGACCATTTTTCTTTATCCTTTAAGCATTTTCTATAATCTTTTAAAATATCTTTTATTAATACTTTTGTTTCATTTTCATATTTTATTATTTCTGTTTTTATTATAGTTTTTAAATCATTCAACATTCTAACCACCATTCTTGCAAAAATTTCCAAAGCAAAAATAATATAAAAAACCTTAAAATATAAAATACTCATAATTCTTATAAATCAATACTTTATATAGTCTATTTTAAAAAAATTGCAAAAAATTTCAAATAAAATTATATACAAGTTTTCACAAAAAAACGAATGACAAGCTTCAAATTTTTACTTACAATTACCTCAGACGTCAAAAATTAATACCTCGAGGTTACTATAATTTAAGGAGCATCTTTATGATCACTAACAAAAACAAATTTATCAAAACCTTAAAAAACGGCGAAATTGTCATTGTTCCACAACGTTTAAAAGACGCTATTGTAGAAAGCAACCTCATTAAATCTGATGGCAAATTTCTATATTATCATGACAGCACGCTCAAGATTTTAAGAAAATTCTCTGACAATATTAATTTATCACTTCGACAACATCTGTTTTCCAAAGATATTCAAAGGTTCATTAATAAAAATATTCTTGATACTATTATTGATGATCTTTTAGTTGATACTCGAATCCAAATTGATTCTCAAGCATTAAATCCAGAATATTTAATTAATTTAAAGAATGGTATATTTAATCTAAAAAATCTTCAATTCATTCCTGATAAATCCCAATGTAATAAGTTATTCACTTATATAATTGACGCTAATTATCAACCTAATGTTCAAGAAAAAGACTTTTCAAATTTCAACAAATTCCTAACAACTGCATTTCAAAACGATGATGAATTACAGCGATATTTCCTTGAGAACATTGGATTTTTACTATCTTCTGTTAATAGCTTCCGAAAAGTTGTCATCTTCCTTGGTGAACACGCTTCTGGTAAATCCTCAATGGCACGTTTTATTTCAAAGCTTATTTTCCCAAATGATTTAGTATCTCATGTTAATTTTCAAGACCTCTCTTCAAGATTTAGTACCTATGAAGTTGCCACTGCCAAATTAAACGTTGGGGATGAAATGATCAAGAGTAAACTAAAAAACTTAGCTAAATTTAAATCTATTACCGCAGGTGAAAAGATCACGGTTGAACAAAAATGTAAAAATCCAATAAAAATAAAACCAAATGTACGACAGCTATACACGGCAAATGACTTACCCGAGTTCGACGATGGCAACATGCTAGCTATCTTTGATCGCTTAAATATTGTCCCTTTCAACATCTCTATTCCTCAAAGCAAACGCAAATTTACTTTAGTTGATGATTTATTAGCAGAAAAAGATGCTATTGTTTCCTTTGCTCTACAATCTTTTGCAAATGTCTGCCGAAATAGTGGCGTTTTTTCAATACCAAAAGAAGTTATAGCCCTAAATAAGATTTATTTGAATGAAGCTAATTCTATACAAAGATTTATCAAAAATCATGTAATACTTGACGAACAAATCAAAGGCATTAGCACTAAAGAGCTTTACCGTCTCTACTCCCAATTCTGTATAGACGAAGACTTTACTCCAAAAAGTTCTAAAGTATTTAGTGAAATAATTCTTCGTACATTTAAAAATATAGAACGCAAAAAAATTCGTGTAGGCGAAAAAACCTTTAATGCCTTTACTAAATTAAGATACAAGGATAGTGAATAATTTATGGATAAAACTTCTTTGAAAGGCAGTTTTAATTATGAAACTGCTGAACTCAAAAATAGGTTTCAGAAAAAGATCAAAGCTGAGGGTAAAACCGTTACTAAGGCTTTAAATGAATTAATCTATCACTACCTAGAGGCTCAGCCTCTAGGTAGTAATGATAAATCCTTAAAAATAGCCATAATGAAGTTAAAATTACTTTATTCTACAGATAATCCTAATACAAAAGCTATAAAAAGAGAGGTCGACCGCTTATGTCAACTGGTTCAATTGTAAAAGTTATTAATACCAAAGCTCACAACGCTGATGAAAATAAAAATATATCACAAAAGCACTTACGCTATATTACCCGCAATGATGCTACCAATGCTAAATTAATTGCTTGTAATATAGTTGATCCTGATAATATTTTAGAAAGCTTCGGCTTTTTTGCTAAATCAATTGGTAAAAACACAGGTCGTCCCTTAAAACATATTATCTTGTCATATTCCACCAAAGGTTCTCCCCAATTATCATTTGAAGAATATCTTCAAGTTACAAAAGAAATTGCTAATTTTTATGCTAACGATTATCAAATGGTCATGGCTGTCCACAACAATATACCTCACCGACCACACGCTCATATTGTTATGGATTGTTTAAATCTCACTACAGAACTTAAGTATTCTGAGGGTATTTCTGAACTTAATCAATTCAAAGATTTTATAGATGATATTCTTGAAAAATATCATATACCTAAATTATTACGAAAGAAAAATTCTTTTATATTAAATGAAAATATTGCTACACTTGATAATATCAACTCAAAATCAAATCTAATTGATGAAGATATTATGTTTACTGCTAATGATAATCCTTTTAATACAGATTATGAACCTTATAATGCTAAACCGCCAAATAACCCAATTGATTTTGAAATAGCCTCCTTCTATCAATCTCCTACAAATGTTAACAATATTAACAAGCAAAAAGCTATTCGACAAGAATTATTAAATTTCTTTGATACCACTAAATCTAAGCCCCAATCCATATTATTTAACTTTAACAAAATACTGGAGGATTAAAACTATGAATAAAAAAGTTTTTATGGGGATTACCATGTTAGATGAAGACAATAACGCTATAAAAGCGATCGGAATTATACATCACTTAGAAACTGGTAAAATCGAAAAAATTAATACTGAAAATATGTCAAATGAAGCGGTACAAACTTTAATGAATAAATATATTGATGAAATGTCTACAACATATAACTCCACACGTAAATTAAAACAAGTCATATCAATTGTTGAACCGTTAAAGAAATCGCTTAACGAAAAATGATAAATTAAATTTATTCAATAATATACTATATTTATGAAATGGAGGTTTTAATATGCCAAAAGCAACTTTTTCTGTAATGGAAGCCGCTGAATATATCGGTATTGGTCGAAATAAGATTTACCAATTAATCAATGAAGGTGTTATTCCTTCGGTAAAAATCGGTCGTCAGTTTCGTTTACCTATTAAAGCTATCGACCAATGGCTAGAAACAGAAGCTCAAAAAAGCATAAATAATTAAAAATAAGGAGCGATTTTTTCGCTCCTTATTTAATGAAAGGAACTACAAAATGCAAGGACAAATTCTCGAAGAAGAACGCTTTAATGTACTTGATAAACAAGGAAAAATGCGTAAAAAATTAAAAGTTTATTCCGTAAGATATCGTTATACTGATCCCGAAACAGGTAAAAGAAAACGTACCACAAAAAGAGGATTTCTAACAAAAGCTGATGCTGAAGCATTTTTATTAGAGATAAATAATCAACAAAATCAAAACATGTTCTTTACACCTAAGGCTGTATTAGTCAAAGATTTTTTAACTGAATGGTTAAAATCCTATGTTGAAGTCAATGTTCGTGAAACCACTTATTATAGCTATAAACGAATCATAGAAAAGCATCTAATTCCTAATCTAGGTGGACTGGACTTGAAAAAATTATCCTCTCTAGATATTGATAGGCTATATGCGTTTTTACTCAAAGAAGGTAGAATGGACGGTAAAGGCGGTTTATCTCCTAAAACGGTTCAATATACCCATAGAGTATTAAATGAAGCATTATCCTATGCTGTAAAGAAAAAGCTTATCTACGTAAGCCCTATGACTAGCATTAGTAATACTCCTAAACCCAAAAAATATCGTGGTAATATCTATACAGCAAATGAAATATTACAATTACTTGAAATAACAAAAGACACTATTTATGAAGTACCAATAGCTCTAGCTTCAATTTGTGGATTACGTGAAGGTGAATGTCTAGCACTTCAAGAAAATGATATTGATTTTAATAATATGACTATAAAAATCACAAAACAATTAACACGTGTTAATAATATAGTTAAAGTTACTCCACCAAAAAGTGAAGAAAGTAACCGTATTATCAATGCCCCTAAAGAAGTATTCGATATTATTCAAAGAAGAATTGAAAAAAATCACTTAAATAAGCAACTACTAGAAAATGAATATCATGATGAGGGCTGGATTATTTGTTACGATAATGGAAAATGTATAAATCCACAATATTTCTCCAAAAACTTTGCTAATATGATAGCACGTAAAAAATTAAAAAAAATACGCTTCCATGACTTACGTCATAGTTGTGCTTCGTTAATGTTAACATCTGGTGTTGCCATAAAAACAGCTTCCCAAATCTTAGGACATAGTTCTATATCCATTACAGCTGATTTATACACTCATGTAACCACAGATAATAAACGTATTGCAGCTGAACAAGTTGGTAATACTTTATTTAAAAAATCTGATGAAAAAATCAACTAAAATTAGCAAGTGGAACCAAAATGGAACCAAAACTCATAAAATCTTAAAAAATATAAATAAAAAAGGCTTTGCAAAAAACTTGCAAAGCCTGTAATTTCGCTGGCAGAGAGGGTGGGATTCGAACCCACGGTACCTCTCGGTACAATTGATTTCGAGTCAATCACCTTCGACCACTCGGACACCTCTCCACTTATTCATGATATGATTAGAACCACAAAAATTATATCATTGTCAAAATCAAAATACAATACCTAGATTTATTATTCTTCAGTCACTATAGCCTTAGCCATTTTTTCAAATTTTACACGAGGCATCATTACAAAGTGACCACAACCATTACATTTTAGACCAAAGTCCATACCCACTCTAAGTATTGTCCATGTATCACTACCACATGGATGCTTTTTTTTCATACGCACTACATCATTTACTTTATATTGAACTTTTTCCACCATCTTTACCTCACTGCTTCAACGTAGTTTTTTTTATGACTGAACCATTTTCATCTACTGGTTCTGGGTGAATAGTGATATCAAATCCGCCAAATCTATTTCTTATCTTACATTCAATATCATCACAAATATTATGAACTTCTTCTAAATGCATGTCTTTATCAAAAGTAACATGCACATCTAAAAGTCTATCAGAACCAGATTTTCTAGTGCGTAAATGATGATAACCTTTTAAACCTTTATGTGATAAAATTATTTCTCCAATAATAGCTTCATCTTTTTGAGATAAACTGCTATCAGTCAATTCTCTTGCACTATCTACTACCATTTTATAACCAGCACGGAATATAATCAAAGCCACTATAATTGCAATAACAGGGTCTAACCATAAAAAGCCAAAGACTTTCATACCTACAAGACCTAATAAAACACCTACAGAAGTCCAAACATCTGCTTGAAGATGCAATCCATCGGCTTCTAATGCTTGAGAATCAGTTTTTTTAGCTACAGCAATCAAGCGACGAGAAACAATTATATTTACTACAATAGAAATAAACATGATATAAATACCATATTGTAAAAATTCTGGGTCTAATGGTGTATTAAATTTGTGTATTGCTTCATAAATAATAAAGATAGCAGTGGCTACAATCAATAACGCTTCTACTGCTGAAGATAAATTTTCAAATTTACCATGACCATAATCATGTTCTTTATCTGGGGGTACTACAGCTTTGCGCACAGCCCAAAAAGCAATAAAAGCAGCTATTAAATCCACACCTGAATGAAGTGCTTCTGAGACTAAACTTACTGCGCCTACATATAAACCAACAGCTAGTTTTAAAATAACTAATAAAGTATTCGACATAATAGACAGCCATGCTGTATTACGTTTTAAAGTATTTGCATCTGTCATAAAAATCACCCATCCCCTAAAAATATAAATGCTATTAATTATCATTCAAAAAGTTTTTCATAGCAAAAAATCTGCAACATCTCATTTAGATGTGCAGATTTGACAAAAAATATTATTTATATCCTAACACACGGAAAAATATATGTAAAGTAAAACATATTGTTTATAATTTCTAAATAATATAAAAATTAGCATGAATTTACTAGACAAAAATTAAATTAATGATAAGATAAAATTAGTATTTTATTTAAGCGAATTGAAAGGATTTGATATAATGCTTTACCCATTAAAACTAAATGCAGCTTTTAAAGATTATCTATGGGGCGGTACAAGATTACGCGATGAATTTAATAAACAAACTGATATTGATCCTGTAGCTGAAAGCTGGGAATTATCTTGCCATCATGATGGACAAAGCATTATCAGTAATGGCGAATTTTCTGGTAAAACTTTAGCCCAATATATTGAAACAGTAGGCAAACAAGTAATTGGTACAAAAGCTCCTAAAGATAAAGATTTTCCTATTCTAATTAAATTTATTGATGCTAAACAAAGTTTATCTGTACAAGTTCACCCAGATGATAAATATGCACTTTTACACGAAGGCGAATCTGGTAAAACTGAGATGTGGTATGTAATGGACGCAACTCCAGATGCTACTTTAATCTATGGATTTACTCATAAAATTTCTCACCAGGAATTTGAACGTCGCATCAAAGATAATACTCTTCTTGAAGTTTGCAACCAAGTACCAATAAAAAAAGGTGATGTATTTTTCATCGAAGCAGGTACACTCCATGCTATTGGTGCAGGAGCATTGATTGCAGAAATTCAACAAAGTTCCAATTCCACTTATCGAGTATACGATTATGGTCGTGTGGGAAAAGACGGTAAACTTCGTGAACTTCATATTGAAAAAGCTCTCGCTGTAACTAAACTTGAACCACCAACTAGAAAACCTGAACCTATCGCCAAACTTACAGCTTTTGCAGATTATGATTTAACAATTCTCGCACAATGTAAATTATTCAATGTAAGTCATTTTGATTTACACGGCAATTGCTCATTAAATGCTAAAAAAGATAGTTTCCATTCTATCTTAGTTTTAGATGGACAAATAGCATTGACTTATGGTAGTGATAGCTTCACTATCACCAAAGGCGAAAGTGTATTTATTCCTGCTGATATGGGTGAATATATCTTAAACGGCACAGGTGAATTTATCTTAACTACATTATGATTACAATATAATAAAAGCAAAAGGCAAGTAAATCAAATTACTTGCCTTTTTTATATTTCAACATAATAAATTTATTGTCTTCTTTTTTCTGGAGTTAAATAAACTAATACAATACTTATAACTACTAATATAGCAGTCAATGCTAATGCCATAGTAAGTCCATAACTTTCAGCAAGTGAGCCTGTAAGCATTGTGCCAAAACCACCAAGACCAAAAGATAAACCGAGCATCATACCGGAAGCCATACCTGGATTATCTGGCAATAAATCCTGACCCCAAACTATAGCTCCTGGATTTGCTGCCATGACCAAGCCACCACCAACAAATAAAGCAATATACATCAATATATCTATTTGTTGTGCAAACAAGAAATACATTGTAGGGATTAATGTAAATATTAATGCCCATAAAATTACTTTTTTATAGCCGATTTTATCATTTAACGCTCCACCGATTAAACCACCGATTACAGAACCACATAAATATATTGTTAAAATCCAACCACTTAAAGTATTATCACAGCCTTTTTCTATTGCCCATAAAGGTAAAAATGTAACTAGAGCTGTAAATAACCATGCTCTAAGTCCCATGGATATATTAAGCAACATTAACGGTTTATTTTGCAAAATTTGAGCTAAATTAAAATGCATATTCTTAGCTACTTGTTCATTGACAAAACGCGCTTTGGATAATCCTGAACTATACATCAATACACCTAAAATAATCGCAGGTATAATCAATATAGGTAAATAATCCAAACTATACATCTGCATAAAATAAACTAATAAAATAGGAGCCAAGGCAAAACCAAAACTGCCACCAGCTACAAATATTGAGATACATGTTGATATTTTTCCATCAGGTGCCACTTTGCTGACTAGACCAGCACCCATAGGATGAAACGTAGAAACAGCCAATCCACTAAGTCCAATCAAAACAGCTAATATAATAAAATTACTTGCCCAATTAGTAAGGCAGATAAATACAGCTCCAAAAGGAATAATCAATGGCATAATCTTATTAAAATTATATTTATCCATAAAATAACCAAAAACAGGCTGTAACACATTTGCAGATAAAGACATAACCATAACTAACGCACCACTTAAGGTAAGTGATAAGCCCAATTTAGGTATTAAAATCGGCAATAAGATAGGTAAAAAATTACAATAAAAATCATTAAAAAAATGACCCATCGCTAATAAAATAACTTGCAAATAAGATTTCTTAACTACTACTTCAGTTGACATTATGTATACCTCGAAATTAAATTTATTTATAAAAAAAGCGAAAGCTTATGCCTTCGCTAATAAACAAAAAAGGAAGCTTTCGCTTCCTATAATTTCTAATGGTCGGAGCAGCAGGATTCGAACCTGCGACCCCCTGGTCCCAAGCCAGGTGCTCTACCAAACTGAGCCATGCCCCGTTTCTCACTTGTTCCCCGTGAGAACATGTATTATTATATGACCTTTACGAGGAAATGTCAACACCTTTTTTTAAAATTTTTATAAAAAATTTAAAAAAAGTTTTTATAGCTGAAAAAACCTTATAAATTAAGGCTTTTTTTCATGCTTAACTATAATCATACAAAAGTTTTTGCATTTTTTCTATATCTTTTTTAATAAATTCATCATTATTTAAAATTTTAAAAGGAAAAATATTTTATTCTATAGAATATATATTTATATACTTAATAATCTAATTATAACCTACATATAACGCTCGTTAATTTATTAAATATTAATATATTTTTTAATATTTCCTTAAATCTACAAAGGAATAATTTCCCATTTTATGTTACAAAAATATTTCTAGGAGATGATTAGTATGCATTTTTATTGTGAAAAATGTAAAAAAGAATATCCATTAAATTCAATTTCTTACCATTGTTCTTGTGGTGGTTTATTTAGATTATATAAAAATAACACTGATCCTATAACACCAGAAGTTTCTATTGGAGAAATTGAAACACCGCTTATACCTATAAAATTTGGTAAACAAGAGTTTTTCTTTAAAATGGAAAACTTAAATCCAACAGGTTCTTTCAAAGCCCGTGGTGCCAAGACAATGATTAGCATACTAAAAAATCTAGGCATAAAACACATAATTGAAGATTCTTCAGGAAATGCAGCTTCTGCTATAGCAGCTTACGCAGCTGCGGCAAATATGAAATGTACTGCTTATGTACCTGAAAATATAGCTGAAGGCAAATTAAAACAAATTGAAACTTTTGGTGCTCAAATTCGCCTTGTTATTGGTAATCGTGATACTGCAGCCAAAACAGCTCAAAAAGAAGCTACAAAATCTAAAACATATTATGCTTCTCATGTCTATAATCCTTTATTCTTTGAAGGAATAAAATCTCTAGCTTATGAAATTTACCATCAATTAAATGACCATGTACCTGAATATATTTTCCTTCCTGTTGGTAATGGTACAATGCTTCTCGGTCTTTATTATGGATTCGAAGAAATTGGTCGTTTACCAAAATTCATCGCTGTTCAAAGTGAAAATTGCTGTCCTTTATATAATGCATTCAAGAAAAAACGTAAAGGTTCCAAAGTTGGTTATACTATAGCTGATTCTATACGTGTAGAAAAACCAATGCGTTTAAAAGAAATGCTCATGGCAATTACTCGTAGCAATGGTGAAGTCCTCACTGTAGATGATGAAGAAATTATCGAAGCTCAACATCAAGTAGGTAGAAAAGGTATCTATATTGAACCAACTGCTGCAGCTTCCGTTGCTGGTGCTTTAAAATATTTCAAAAAAGGAAAACCAGATAATTACCGTGTTATCATTCCAATAACTGGTGCTGGTATCAATACTTCTAGTAACAAAGATTAAAATAAAAGTCAGTTTTAGTAAAAGCTAAAACTGACTTTTTTTATCAACATATCCATCATCATCAAAAATAACTTACTATATATCTTTTATCCCTAAAAATTTATGATAAAATATATTATTAATTAACTCAAATTAAATTTATTTTTAGAAAGGATGTTTTGATGGAAGATATTAATATCTATATGTGTTTATTTCTAATTGTTACTGGATTTATCGCAGCTTTTATTGATACTGTAGTTGGTGGTGGTGGTCTTATTTCTTTACCTGCACTTTTATTTACTGGCATGCCTCCTGTTACAGCTATAGCTACGAATAAAGTGTCTGCTTCTATGGGCGCTACAATTGGTTTTGCCTCTTTTGTTCGCTCTGGTAGAGTAGATTTTTCTACTATAAAATATTTACTACCACTTTCTTTCATTGGCTCAATCTGTGGTGCTAGTATTTTAAAATTAATTCCTTCTGACTTTCTTCGTCCCTTGATTATCATTTTACTTGTAGCTGTAACTATCTATACTTTGACAAAAAAAGAATTTGGTCAAGTCGCTACATTTAATGGTATGAGTCAAAAAATGTGGATACTAAGCGCTATTGCTGCATTTATTTTTGGCTTTTATGATGGATTTTTCGGCCCTGGTACTGGCACATTCTTATTATTTGCATTTCTTTGGATAGGTTTCGATTTTATCGGTGCTGCTGCTAATGCTCGTGGCTTAAACTTTGCTAGTAACATCGCTGGTGCATTATTTTTCATCAGCTCTGGCATTGTCGATTTTGCTTACGCCATTCCTATGGGACTTGCCATGATGGTTGGAGCCTTCTGCGGAGCTCGCATGGCCATTGCCAAAGGTGCTACATACGTAAAAACCTTATTTATCATCATGTCCATCGTATTAATCGGAAAACAAGTAATTGATTTATTCAAATAATACAATGTTCGTTTTTTCTTTTATGTAAAAGAAAAATGAACCAAAAAGAAAACCTACCCGCAATATTGATTTTACTTTGACAAAGATAAAACTATGTCTACAACGCTCTAAACTCGCTTCGCTCAAACAGTAGGACTAAAACCGTATCCATAGTTTTACCTTTGTCAATAGCTTTCAGCTACCGTAAAAGTCTGCTAATGCGGGAAAGTTTGGTATTATAAAGTTTGGTATTATATTAATAACACGTAATATTATTTTCCGCATTATAAATTTTTAGTGGTAACCTTTAGGTTATTGAAAATAATTGTCGCTGAATACGGTTTTAGTCTGAATGTTTGAGCGAAGCGAGTTTCTAAGCGTTGCATGAAGCGAAAATTATTTTCAAAGCTAAAAATTTATCTGCGGTGATTTCTTTGGTTCGTTTCTTTGTCATCAAAGAAATGAACATATTATAATTGGGAGGGTATATTTTTATGTTATATGCAGTTATTGACATTGGTTCTACTACTATTCGTATGGCTATTTATGAAATCTTGGATAATAAGTTAAATCTTATTCATAAACGCAAATATACTGTAGGTTTAGCAAGTTATGTTAAGGATAATGTCATGGAACAAGCTGGTATTGATAAAGCTTGTGAAATTTTAAACAGCTTTAAATCCTTCTTGACTTCTTTTAATATTGAAAATGTAAGTGCTTTTACTACTGCTGCACTCCGCAATGCTCAAAATAGTAAAGAAGCTGTCGCTGAAATCATTGCTCGCACTGGTATTGATTTGCATATCATCTCTGGTGATGAAGAAGCAACTTATGATTTTATCGCTGCTACACATGAACTTGATTATCATGATGGTTTTATCATTGATATTGGTGGTGCTAGTACAGAACTCATTCGTTTTGCTGACAATAAAATTATCCAAAAGACTAGCTTGCCTATCGGCTCTTTAGCTCTCCATACAAAATATGCTACTGACTTTTTACCTAGCGAAGAAGAAATCGCACAAATGATAAAAGAAGTTCATGCTATTATTGATACAGCACCTGAATTTAAAGATATTTCCCATGCTGAAATTTGTGGTATTGGCGGTACATGTAAAGGAGCTAGAGCTTTATATAATGAAATGTACGCTCAAGATGATGCAAATGAAACTATACCTGCTGACAAAATTCCTGAAATGATTTCTCATTTCACTCGTGGGCATAAATTAACAGATAAAGATATCACAACCTTATTAAAAACCGTACCAGACCGCTTGCATACTATCATTCCTGGCATGGTCATAGCTAACGAAATCGCTAAACTAATCCATGCTACAGCAATAACTTATAAAGATGCTGGTATGCGTGAAGGATTTTTATATACTCATGTAATTGAAGGTTCGTTTTTTATGCAGAAAAATAACGATATTTTACAAATATTATTCTCCTATCAAGATAAAAAAGATGCTCAACTTGTACAAAAATTATTGCCTAAAAATATTAATAGAGAAAATATAAAAATTATCGGTATACGTTTACCACAATTGCGAAAAATTGCTAAAGACTTAGTAAAAAATAATTGGCAAGAATTTTTAAATCAAAATACAAATGAATATTTTGAGCAAATCATGCTTGAAGGCTTTGTCATTGCTTATGCTCCTATTGATATAAATGCAAAACAAAAATTAATTCAAAATTTCTTACCTAAGATAAATAATTGGTCTATTTGCGATAGTTTTTGCGCTAGTTTCCAATTAAAAACTAAAGATAAAGATTTATATCTATCTTTTATAAAAAATTATTTAAACAGCCCTAACGAATATGAATTGCGTTTTGCCATCGTGATGTTATTAGACTATTACTTAACAGAAGATTTTGCTGACAATACACTTCAATTAGTCTATAACACAAAAGATATTTCCTATAGTGTAAATATGGCTAAAGCATGGGCTTTTAGTAAATATTTTTCGTATTATCCAGACAAAGGCTTAAAATTTTTGCAAACACAGTCATTATCTAAAGATGTTTTTAAAATGACTTGTCAAAAAATAAGAGACTCCCGTAGAGTTTCTTCTCGTTATAAAGAAGCATTAAAAAATTTATAAAAATTTTTATCAGTTGTTTTCTAACATTCATTATTTAACAACTGATTTTTTTATCTAATATAGCCCTAAAGCCTTATATCATAGACTTTTTTCGCTAAAAATGATAAAATATATTAGTTAAGATGATTGTCGTAATTTGTTATTTCGGTCATATTTTGACCGTAGATTAAAATTGAGGTGAGAATGTGACAGAAACTATAAATACAGGAAAAATTCTCCCTGTAAATCTTGAAGATGAAATGAAAAACTCATATATTGATTATGCTATGAGTGTAATTGTTATGCGTGCGTTACCTGATGTACGTGATGGTTTAAAACCAGTTCATCGCCGTATTTTGTATGCTATGCAAGAAGCTGGTATGGGCTCTAATAAACCATATAAAAAATCTGCTCGTATCGTCGGGGAAGTACTAGGTAAATATCATCCACATGGTGATACTTCCGTTTATGATGCTATTGTTCGTATGGCTCAAGATTTCTCTTGCCGTTATGTATTAGCTGATGGTCATGGAAACTTTGGTTCTATTGATGGCGACTCTGCTGCTGCTATGCGTTATACAGAAGTTCGTATGTCAAAAATTGCAGAATTAATGCTCCAAGACATCGATAAAAAAACAGTGGATTTTACACCAAACTATGATGAATCCCTACAAGAACCATCTGTATTACCATCTAAAATACCAAATCTTTTAGTAAATGGTTCTTCTGGTATTGCCGTTGGTATGGCAACTAATATACCACCACATAATTTAAACGAAGTAATTGATGGCGTTTTACAGATGATTGATAACCCTGAAATTACTGTTGAAGAATTAATGCAAACTATCAAAGGTCCAGATTTCCCTACTGGAGCAATGATTATGGGTCGTGATGGCATTATTTCTGCTTATAAAACAGGTCGTGGTGCAGTAAAAATGCGTGCTTGCACAGAAATCACTACTTTGCCAAATGGTAAACCACGTATCACTGTAACTGAATTACCATATCAAGTAAATAAAGCTCGTCTTGTAGAACGCATTGCTGAACTTGTTCGTGATAAAACAATTGATGGTATTACCGATTTAAATGACGAATCAGACCGCAATGGTATGAGTATTGTAATTGATTTACGCCGTGATGCAAATCCAGAAGTTATTTTAAATCAATTATATCAACATACTCAATTACAAGAAACTTTCGGTGTAATTATGCTTGCTTTAGTTGATGGCAGACCTCGCATTCTCAACTTAAAACAAGTTTTACATTACTATATCAAACATCAAGAAGATGTTATTCGCCGTCGTACACAGTATGAACTCACAAAAGCTCAAGCTCGTGCTCATATCTTAGAAGGCTTAACTATAGCACTTGACCATTTAGACCCAATCATTAAAACTATTCGTGATTCTAAAAATGGCGATAGCGCTAAAGAAGTCTTAATGAGCGACTATACTCTTACTGAAAAACAAGCTCAAGCTATTTTGGATTTAAGATTACAACGTTTAACTGGTCTTGAACGCGAAAAAATCGAAAATGAATATCTTGAAATCTTAGATTATATCTCTGATTTACAAAATATCTTAGCAGATGAACAAAAAATCTTAGATATCATTAAAGAAGAACTTTCTGCTGTTAAAACTAAATTCGGCGATGCTCGTCGCACTCAAATCACAGATGATAGTTCTGATGTAGATATCGCAGACTTAATTGCTGAAGAAGATGTAGTAATCACTTTAACACATAATAACTATATCAAACGTATCCCTGTAACTACGTACCGCAATCAAAAACGCGGTGGTCGTGGCGTTACTGGCATGGGTACAAAAGAAGAAGATTATGTTGAAAATATGATTATCACATCTACACACAATACAATCTTATTCTTTACTAATAAGGGACTTGTATATCAATTAAAAGGATATGAAATTCCTGAATCCGGTAGAACTGCAAAAGGCACAGCCATTGTAAATCTTTTACCATTAGCAAAAGAAGAAACTATCACAGCTATCATTCCTATTAAGGAATTCTCGAAAGGTAGATATTTATTTATGGCAACTCGTCATGGTATCGTTAAAAAGACAGGTCTTAGCGAATTTGATACTAATCGCAAAAAGACAGGTCTTATCGCACTTTCTTTAAAAGAAAATGATGAATTAATCGGTGTAAAACTCACTGATGGTAATCGCCAAATCATCATCGGTACTCGTGATGGTATGTCTATTTGCTTCAATGAACAAGATGTTCGTCCTATGGGTAGAACTGCCCGCGGTGTCATTGGCATAAAATTAAAAGGTGAAGATACAGTAATTGGCATGGACAATATCCGTGATGATTGCGAAGTCTTAACTGTTACTGAACATGGCTTTGGTAAACGCACTGCAACTTCTGAATATCGCACACAAACTCGCGGTGGCATTGGTCTTATCAATATCAAAGTCACTGAAAAAACTGGTTTTGTAATCGGCATTAAAGTTGTAGATAGCCAACAAGAATTCATGCTCATTTCTACTGAAGGTATCGTCATTCGCTCAAATATTGAAGAAGTTTCTGTAATTGGCAGAAATACTCAAGGCGTAAAAATGATGAATATGGATAATAATGATAAAGTAGCTGCTCTTGCTGCTTTTGAAATCAAAGAAGACGATAAATAATTTATAAGACAAAAGGATTTTGCTATGTATGATATGGGAAAAATACTCATCTATATAGGAATTGCTCTTGTTATTATCGGTCTATTAATCCATTTTGGTGGAAAATTATTACCTCTAGGTAAATTACCATTTGATTTTAAATGGGAAGGTAATAATTGGGGCGTTTATTTTCCTTTAGGTAGTTCTATTTTAATTAGTATTATCTTAACATTAATCTTAAATTTATTATTTCGTTAACTAAAAATACCGCAAATAGTTTTTATCCTATTTGCGGTATTTTTTATTTATGATTTACCTGTAGTATTCATATCTATAGCTGGGACATCTCTTGTTGGTGTTTGTGGCACAGGTTCTTTTTGTTTTGTTGTATTATCTTCCACTGGAGTTTCTTCTCTAGTTTCTACTTTTTCTCGATTACTATTTGTTCGTGGACGTTCTTCATCTACTTCAGATTTAAATCGTTTTGTAGATTTTTCTTGTTCTTCACGAAGTCGTTGCAATCTTTCTTCACGTTCCTGTGCAATTTCTCTTTTTATGCGTTCTTTTTCTGTTACTTCTACAGCATTATCAGGAATAGATTCTTCATATTCTATATTATCTTCATGAATAGATGTTGTAATTGATTGATTGATTTTTATGCCTAATGTATTTGCTAAAATCTGTCTTGTCTTACTGATATCTGGTACCCAATAACTAATACCTTCTATATATACTGGTTTACCTGGTAACATTTCTGATTTTAATCCATTATCTTTTGCATCTTGAAGTGTTCCCAAGAAAGATAATATTTCACTAACTGACATATCAGTTTCCACTGAATCAGAAACAGCAGATACAATAGCTGGCAATTTAGGAATAATTGTTGGAGATACTAATTTGTCCATTACTGCTTTCATGAAATTCTGTTGACGTTTGATACGACCAATATCGCCCTCTTCATCACGATAGCGCACATATGTTATCGCAGTCTTGCCGTCCATATGTTGCATACCTGGCTGAAGGTCAATATATAAACCGCCATCATCATCCCATGGGTCTTCATAATACATACGTTTTTCTACATCAATATCAATACCGCCTAAAGCATCAATAATTTTAGTAAAACCATGTACATTAATTTTTATATAATGATCAATATGTGTATTTAATAAACTTTCAATGGTTTCTTGAGTTAATTTTCTACCACCATAGGCATAAGCTGCATTAATCTTATCAAAGCCATGACCTTTTATTTTTACACGCGTATCACGAGGTACAGATAATAATGCTGCTTGATTTTTATCCGGGTCTAATGTCGCTATCATTAAGGTATCGCTTCTCCCCACATCATCAGCGCGCTCATCTACCCCCATAATCATTACAGTAGCCTTATCGTTTGCAACTAACATACCTTTTTTATCATCTTCATTATAATCTGGTTTATTATCAACTAACGCATTAGCAAAAAAAGCTCCTACCATACCAGATAAAATAAAAACAACTACTAATATCAAGATATATTTTACATAACTGCTTTTATTTTTTTTATCTCCATTTCCCAATTATTATCCCTCACATTATTCAAATTCATTTAAATATTAACTATTCTATTATAAGATTTTATCAATTATTCCGCAATTGTTATTTCTCTATTTTAGTAAACGTATACTAAAAAAACTTTATTTTCATAAAAATAAAAATATTATATAATACTAATATCACATCTTATAAAAAGGAGTATTGTTGTGGATAAGAATAAACAAAAATACAAATATCTTTATTTATTGTCAGAAAAATACCCTAATCGTCAATCTGTTGTAACTGAGCTAATTCGCTTAAAAGCTATTTTAAACTTAGCTCGACCAACAGAACATTTTATGAGTGATTTACATGGTGAATATGAATCTTTCTTCCATATTCTCAATAATTGCTCTGGTGTTATCAAAGAAAAAGTAGATTATTTATTTTCTGAAGAAATGTCCACCTCACAAAAAGCTGAATTTTGTACTTTAATTTATTATCCTAAAGAAAAAATACTCAATTTAAAAAAACAAAAATTAATCACTACTCAATGGTATTCTCAAAATCTCATCTATTTATTGCGTCTATCAAGATTGATGTCTTATAAATATCCTCAATCAGAATTAAAAAATTTACTGCCTAAAGGATATGAAACCATCATTCTTGAATTGCTCACAGCTAGACCAAATGATGATACTTTCCAAGAGGTATATTTCAATACTATCTTAAACACTTTAATCAATATTAATAGTGGTACAGATTTTATCATTGCTTTTACAAAGTTCATCAAAAAACTAGCTGTTGCTCATTTGCATATCGTCGGCGATATTTATGACCGAGGACAACGACCTGACTCTATCATAGATATGCTACGCCAACATCATTCTGTAGATATTCAATGGGGCAATCATGATATCTTATGGATGGGTGCAATGTGTGGTAATGAAGCTTGTATAGCGACAGTAGTACGAAACTGTTTATCTTATAATAATACTGCCGTTTTAGAAAAAGGATATGCTATCAGCCTTCGCTCGCTATCTTCATTAGCTAGTAAACTCTATCCTAATAAAACGCTATTAATCGCTATGCAACGCACTATCTCTATAATTTTATTTAAATTAGAAGGACAACTCATCAAACGCAATCCAGATTTTCAAATGGATAGTCGTCTTTTATTAGATAAAATAGATTACTCCTCTAAACATATAAAAATAAATAATATATCTTATCCAATAAAAAGTCCGTCCTTCCCTACAATAAATCCTCAAAATCCTTATGAATTATCTTTAGAAGAAGCTGAAGTCTTATCTGATATAAAATCAGCATTTTTAGATAGTGTACGCTTGCGCAAACATATTGATTTTCTTTACCAAAAAGGTAGCGTCTATAAAGCATATAATAACAATTTACTTTATCACGGTTGTATACCTCTAAATGATGATGGTAGCTTTATGCGTATTCATCTAAATAATAAATATTATTCTGGAAAAAATTATTTAGATTTCGTTGATAAAACTATTCGCCAAGCATATCTTGGTCTATATGAACAAAAAAATATCGACTTAATGTATTATTTCTGGTGTGGCAGATATTCACCATTTTCTGGTAGAGAATTTAAAACATTTGAACGTATGTTTATTGAAGATACGGATACATGGATTGAACCTTCTGATGCATATTATAAATATTGCAATGATGAAAAAATCTGCGATATGATACTTGAAGAATTTTCCTTAAAAACAAAACGTGGACATATAATCAATGGTCATGTTCCTGTAAAAGTAAAAGAAGGAGAAAGTCCTGTAAAAGCAAATGGAAAATTAATTATCATCGATGGTGGTTTTTGTAAAGCTTATCATAAAAAAACAGGAATTGCTGGTTATACGCTAATTTCTAATTCACGTGGTTTACGTCTTTTAGAACATCAATCATGTGCTAATATCAAAGAGTCTTTAAAAGCCAACCAAGACATTGAGTCCGTTTCTTGTACTTTAGAATTACAAAATTATCATTCTTCAACTGCCGATACTGATTTAGGTGAAGAAATCCAATGTCAAATAAATGATATCTACCATTTAATGCTCGCTTATCAAAATGGTTTAATTCCTGAACAAGCTTAATTGTAAAAAAGGCAACTTATTTTATTTAAATAGTAAAAATAAGTTGCCTTTTTTGACATCTTCATAATTATTTGAGATAATTTATATATATAAATATAATGAAAAGGATAGATTATACTTATGACTTTATTTCTTTTAATCAGTGCAATTATCTTAATTGCTTGCGTAATTGGAAGTAAATTATCTACTCGCTTTGGCGTGCCTACACTTTTATTTTTTATTGGTCTTGGTATGCTCTTCGGCTCTGATGGTTTATTTCAAATTCATTTTGAAGATTATTCTCTTGCTGAAAAAATCTGTTCTGCCGCTCTCATTTTCATCATGTTTTACGGTGGCTTTGGTACAAAATGGAAAACTGCTCGTCCTATAGCTAAACAAGCTGTTTTACTGAGTACTTTGGGCGTATTTATCACAGCTGCACTCACTGGTATTTTTTGTCATTTAGTATTAGGTTTACCCCCTCTTGAGGGATTATTAATTGGTGCTGTACTTAGCTCTACTGATGCAGCTTCTGTCTTTTCTATTTTGCGTTCACAAAAATTAAATCTAAAATACAGTACTGCTCCTATGCTAGAAATTGAAAGTGGTAGTAATGACCCTTGTGCTTATATGCTAACCATAATTTTATTAACTAGCATTGGCAGTAGCTTAAACTTCTTTGATATCTCCTATTTAATTTTTGCTCAATTTGCTTATGGAATTATCATCGGTGTCATCTTAGCTTTTATCGCTTCTTGGATATTAAAAAATGTTCAATTCGGCGAAAATGGTTTTGACTCTATATTCTTAGTTGCCATTGCCTTAGCTGCTTATGCTCTCCCATCTCTAGTTGATGGCAATGGTTATTTAAGCACTTATATTGCAGGTATCATCTTAGGTAATCAAAATATCCCCAAAAAGAAAAATCTCGTAAATTTCTTCGATGCTTTTAATGGCATGATGCAAATGCTCATCTTTTTCTTATTAGGTTTATTAGTATTTCCTTCAAAATTAACATATTATTTTGTTCCTGCTTTATTTATTGCTATTTTCCTTACATTCATCGCTAGACCTATAACCATGGCAATATTATTATCTCCATTTAAAGCTCCTTTAAATCAACAATTAATCATGTCATGGGCTGGTCTTCGTGGAGCTGCTTCCATTGTTTTTGCGATTGTCGCTGTCGTATCACCAAATTATGCTGATGACGCAATTTTCTCCATCGTCTTCTGTGTCGTGCTTTTATCTTTATTATTCCAAGGTGCTTTATTACCGTCTGCTTCAAAACATCTAAATATGATTGATGAACACGAAAATGTATTAAAAACATTCAACGATTACACTGACGAAAATAATATCCATTTCACTTGTTTAGAATTAAATAATTCACACCCATGGATTAATAAACAAATTCGCGATATCGGTTCTATCCCAGGTACATTGATTGCTGCTATCTTGAGAAAAGGAGCCACAATAACGCCAAAAGGCGATACCTTCTTGCGCGATGGAGATACACTCATCATTTGCGCTAAAACTTATCAGGGCAATGATAATATCACTTTAAATGAAATAAATATTGATTCTAATAATGAATTCATTGGCAAAAAACTTCGCGATATTGATATCAAAAAAGATTCACTTGTTGTTTTAATTCAACGAAACGGCGTAGATATCATACCTGATGGCGATACTATTCTAGAAGAAAAAGATACGCTTGTAGTTTTCTCTCAAAAAAATCTTTTTCATTTAGCCTAAATTAAAATCAAATATAAAATAAAAAGATAGTTATAAGACAAAATTTAGTCCTATAACTATCTTTTTTTAATTTAAATTTTATTACATGATAGATTTATAAATTTCTTTAATAGCTTCTACACTTACATCTCTTGGATTTCCTGGTGTACAAGCATCAACAAAAGCAGATTCAGATAAAAATTGAAGGTCTTCTTCTTTTACACCTAATTGAGTCAATTTCTGAGGAATTCCTACATCTACACTCAATTTTTCTACGGCTTCAATACAAGCCTGACGAGCCTGTTCAATACTCATATCTTCTGTATTTTTTACGCCCATAGCTACTGCGATATCACGATATTTATTTGCTGTTGATGGCGCATTAAATTTCAATACTGGTGTTAATAAAATAGCACAAGCAACACCATGTGGAATGTCATATACTGCACTCAATGGATGAGCCATAGAATGTACTATACCTAAGCCAACATTAGAAAAGCCCATTCCTGCAATATATTGACCTAAAGCCATTTGTGCTCTACCTTCTGGATCGCCTTTAACAGAATCTCTTAAAGAACGAGCTATGATTTCAATAGCTTTTATATGCATCATATCTGTTAATTCCCATGCACCTTTAGTGATATAACCTTCGATAGCATGAACAAGTGCGTCCATTCCTGTTGCTGCACAGAGTTTTGGTGGCATAGATGCAGTCATATCTGGATCGATAATTGCCACTACTGGAATATCATGTGGGTCAGCACAAACAAATTTACGATTTTTTTCTTCATCAGTAATTACATAATTGATAGTTACTTCTGCTGCTGTACCAGATGTTGTGGATACGGCAATAATTGGCATTGCTTTATGTTTAGTTGGTGAAGCACCTTCTAGACTTCTAACATCAGCAAATTCTGGATTTTTCATAATGATAGCAATTGCTTTACTTGTATCAATAGCACTACCGCCACCTACAGCAACAATTACATCAGCACCACATTGTTTACAAAAATCCACGCCTTCAGTAACATTTTTGATTGTAGGATTAGCTTTTATTTTATCATAAATTTCATAATCTATTTTTGCTTCATCTAAAATATCACATACTTTTGTAGCTACTTTGAATTTAAGTAAATCTTTATCTGTAACTAACATAACTTTTTTCAAGCCACGATTAATTACTTCATTTGCAATTTCTTTTATTGCTCCTTTGCCAAAATAAGATGTTTCATTTAATATTGTTCTACAAATCATTTAAATGCCTCCATTTATAATATATGATTTAATTGTTCTTTTTTTCACAAAATTTCATTTAAATATACAATAAACAAAAATCAAATTTCTTTTTCTTATTATAAGTCATAAATTAACCTAAATCAATATAAAACAACATAATTTTATATAAAAAAAAGATATTCTCACTAGAATATCTTTTTCTTGCTTATAATCATTTTAATCTATTAAATACATATTTTGCCATAACAACTTGTATGATAAATAAAATCATCAATAAATAAAATACGGATATAATTCCTATTCCTTGAGCGATAAATCCCAAGATAGCAGGCCCTAATATAACGCCTGTATAACCCATACAAGTTACTGCTGTAACAGCAGCATTTATTGGCATATCTTTTTGATATTGCAACAAACTATATAATACAGGCACAATATTTGCAGCTCCTAAACCAAGTAAAACAAAACCAACCAACATTAAATAGAAAGTATCTATAATAATTATCCATAAAAATCCTAATCCCGCTAAACTACTTCCTAATACTACAGCTTTTTCCTCGCCTAAAAATTGTACTACTTTATCCCCAATTAAACGCATGATAAGCATTGCTACAGAAAAAACAGCATATCCTACACCAGCTAAAGATAATTCTACATCTTTTACCTCAGCTAAAAATACACCGCCCCAATCCATGATTGCACCTTCGCCTAAAAAGCTCACACATGCTAAAATGCCGAATAAAACAACAATTCCTTTAGGAATAGCAATCGCACTTTCACTATTAGCACTTTTATAATCTAAAAAATATCTGCCAAAGAAAATTACAATAGCTAAAATTATTAAACAATGAATGATTGCTATAAAAAATACATCAAGTCCCATCTTAGCTAAAATACTAAATAAGCCAGCGCTACAAAAACAACCAACACTCCAAAAACCATGCATACTAGACATCATGCGTTTTTGCGATAATTTTTCAACAACAACAGCATTGATATTCATACAAACTTCTATACAACCCATAATAGCGCCTACTACAATCAAACAAATAGCATATGACCAAACATTAGGTAAACAAGACAACGCTACTAATACTATCGCAAATAAACTACCTGTAGTAACCATCACTTTTTTACAACCAAATTTTTTGCCTAAAAGACCGCCAATCGGTATAACAATAAAAGCACTTATACCTATGCACAATAATAATAATCCCAAAATATCTGCTTCAATATGTAAACGTTCTTTAATCATAGGTATCATAGGCGCCCATGTGGAAATGGCAAAACCTGGTATAAAAAAAGCCATTCTAGCTGCATATTGTTCTTTTTTACCGACCTTAAACTGCATTAACTCTTTGTCTTCTAAACTCACAAATAAACCTCTTTTCTTTTTTTTATTTTAGATAAACTCCTATATATACATATCATATTATATGAAATTAATAAAAAAAGCTATAATAATAAAACCTTGTATAGCCTAATTTTTTTTAGCTATACAAGGTTTATTTTTATTATATTTAATTTAAAACTTTAAATACATAAGAAGACACTATTGCTTGCAAAATAAACAGTCCAGCTAAGATACAAAATACTGTTACAATACCAATCCCATGAGCAATAAAACCTAATAGCGCAGGACCAAACATTACTCCTAAATAACCCATACTAGTAACAGCTGTTACTGCTGAATTTATGGGCATTTCTTTTTGTCTACCCAATAAAGTGAATACTACAGGAACAATATTTGCAGCTCCAAAACCAAGAAGAATAAAACCAAATTGCATCATAAAGAAATTATCAAAAACAATAGAAATTATATATCCTATACTTGCTACTATTCCACCAAAAATAACAACGCGCTGTTCACCTAATTTTTGTACTACTTTATCACCAATCAAGCGACCAATGAGCATCGCTGCTGAAAATACTGCATAACCAACACCAGCTAAAGATAAATCTACACCTTTAGCTTCTGTCAAAAATACACCACTCCAGTCCATCATACCACCTTCACCCAAAAAGGATATAACGGCTAAAACTCCAAATAAAGTTACAATCCCTTTTGGTATAGCGATAGCTTTACCATTACTAGCACCTTTATACGGTAAGAAATATCTACTGAAAGCAAAAATAATCATGAAAATAATAATACAATGTATAATTGCTATTTGACTAATACCTAAACCTAATTTGGCCAAAATACTAAATAAACCAGCTCCAGCAAAACAACCTACACTCCATAAAGCATGCATACCAGACATCATGCGTTTTTTGGAAAGTTTTTCTACGATTACTGCGTGAATATTCATATTTACATTCAATATACCACCTATAGCACCTAAAACAAATAAAAAGATAGCATACATATAAATATTAGGTAACATGGATAATATTATAATTTCTACACCCATGCACAAACCCATAACACGCAAAACTTTTTTACAGCCAAATTTTTGTGCAAACAATCCAGCTATAGGCATCATCAAAAAAGAACTTACACCAATACATAATAACAATAAACCCAATATATCAGCGCCAATTTGTAAACGTTCCTTTATAATCGGTATCATTGGTGCCCATGTAGATATACCAAAACCTGCAACAAAAAATATTATTCTAGCTGCATATTGTTCTTTTTTCCCCACTTGAAGTAAATTCAAATCCTGTTCTTTTACACTCAAAATATTATCACCTCTTACTAAAAATACTGATATATTATATCTATACTTCTATTTTCTGTCTAGTAGGATATTTATATTATTTATTGACATTCAATTTATAGCTTTCTATAATATAGTTTGATTTCAAACTATATTGGAGGTAATAAAATGTTATCTGGCGAATTGCATTTTCTTTTATTAAAAAGTTTTCATCACAGTAACAAAAATATTGTCCAAAAGATTTCATCATTAAAGCTTTTACCTGGTCAGCCCAAAATTTTAGAATATCTTTTAGAACATAATGGCTCTATAGCTAAAGATATAAGTAACTATTGCGTCTTAGACAAATCAACTATCACCAGTTTATTAGTTCGCATGGAAAAAGATGGTTTAATTACGCGAAAAGCACATTCTACAGATAAACGTTCTGCTTATATCTATCTGACTGAAAAAGGTCTTCAAATGGCTCATAAAGTAAAAGAAATTTGCTTTAGCATTGATGATAAAGCCTTAAAAAACATTCCACCTCAAGAAAAACAACATCTTTTAAAAACACTTAATACAATAATCAAAAATTTAGAGGAGGAATAATCTTGAAAGTCATATCTCTACGTTATTTTTATTTCTTTTTAGGTATTATTATAAATTCATTTGGCATAGCTTTTATCACCAAAAGTAATTTAGGTACCTCACAAATATCATCTATTCCTTATATTTTTAGCCTTGAATATACCGATTTCAGCTTTGGTTTAACGACCTTCATCTTCAATATAATTTTTATCTTAATTGAAATAGCACTTTTACGCCGTGATTTTGAACCTATACAATTTTTACAAATAGTAGCCAATATCATATTTAGTTTCTTCATTGATGTTAGCATGAATTTACTATCAGCCTTTGAGCCTGAAACCCTTATCGTAAAATTAATATCGCTTTTTATTGGTTGCTTTATTTTAGCAATAGGAATTTCTATTGAAGTCGCTCCTAATGTAATTGTTGTTCCTGGAGAAGGCGTTGTCCGTGCTTTAGCTTTAGTCATTGCTTTGAAAAAGCCACAAATAAAATTTGGTACAGTAAAAATCTACTTTGATATAACTTTGATAGTAATTGCTTGTATATTATCCTTTATCTTCTTTGGCGAATTAAATGGTATCGGCATTGGTACTATTATCTCTGCTTTATTTGTTGGTAAATGCATCAATATCGTAAATAAATATTTTAAATTTCTCACTCATATCCGCAATCTACAATATATAAAATCTTAAGAAACTAATTTTAAACCAACAACAGAAGATAAAATCATTGCTATACAAACAAGTCTTTTCCAATTTGCACTTTCACCATAACGAATAATTCCCACCAAAACACCACCTACTGAACCAATTCCTGACCATACTGCATATGTAATGCTCATTGGTAAAGTTTTCAAGGCTAAATTTAATAATAATAAACTTGTAGCAAAAGCTAATACCATTTTTATAATTAAAATTCCAGATTTTTTTAACCCTAAATGCTTAACTAATTGCCACTTATTCATATAATTTATACTTAAAACTTCTAAAAGTCCTGCAATAACAACATAAATCCATTCCATAATCAATCATCTCATCTTTCTACTTTTTCATTCAATAATTTCAAGCCAATAACACCTAAAATCAAAATAATAATAAATAATAATTGCCAAAAACTAGGAAAAATACCAAAACCTAAAAATTCAACTAAAATAGTACCAATTGCACTTAATCCTACAAATACAGAATATGCTGTTCCAACGGGAAGTGTATTACCTGCTGTAATTAAGCAATAACTAGAACCCAAGATAGCTAAAATTGTTATTGCCCACTCCACAGGTAATACAGCATATTTTAAACCAGTTACCCAGATTAATTCAAAAAAAGTTGCTCCTATAATTTTTATCCAACCAATATTCATAAAAAAAACCTCCTAAAACTAAAAATAAAAAGGCTATAGACTGCTGTTTTTCTCAGAAACAGCAAAATCTATAGCCCTTTTTCATGGCAAATTTACTTATAATAGATTATCAAAAAAAATTTTTTCTGTCAATTTGCTAATTATTATTTTTACGCATTATAACTAATTCATCTAAGATATTTTGATAAAAACTTCCATTTAATTTATAAAATTTAAGATAGATAAATAAAATAATAATAAATAATGAAGTAGACGCCACAAACATCATTAATCTAAGACCTAATATCGTATCTGCAGTTTGCATTACATTTGGTACATAACCAACTAAAGATAAAACCATTGCCCCTATAAAGCCAGCTATAGCTGAACCAAATTTTGCTGTAAAAGTTTGCACCGAAAAAACTATTGCTTCACTTCTAACACCACATTTATATTCACCATAATCAACTGTATCTGCTAACATCACTGTAGTTGATACACCAGCCAAAGCATTTCCTAAACAAAATAAACTAGCTACACTAAAAAATAAAACAACACTTGCTTTGTGGTCATCGCCAACAAAAAACATACCCAATAAACCTAAAACTAATAAAACAGCAGATAAAATATAAACTACTTTTCGTGAAAATTTATTTGCTAAAGATGGAAAAGCTATCAAACCTATAGAGCCAACAATAAAATTAACTATGCCAAAAATAGAAAACCATTCTTCATGACAAACTACATATTTGAAAAAATAAATATTCATTCCAGTCCATAAAAATACTGCAATTTGCTGTAATATCGTCATAAAAATAATAATTAATAATTGATCATTTTCCTTCAAAAAATTCAATACTTCACTAAGTTTAATATCTCTTTTATTTTTTATAACTACATGTTCACTAACATTTCTTACACATATTATTTCACAAATATTGAATACAACAGCTACAATCACGGCAAATCTCAAATAGCCATCACTTTCACTAGCTCCCATATTCACACCTAAACAAGCGATTACTAATAAACCAATTGTAGACATCATTTGACCACCAAAAGTCGCAAATAATCTAGATAACATAGAAATTTCATTTCTAACCTTAGCATCATTTGAAAATGCCGGTATCATTGCCCAAAAAGGCACGTCCATCAAGGTATATGTAAGACTCCATAATAGATATGTAACAATACACCAGACATTTATCAAAATTCCCTGTAAAAAAGTTGCCGGATTTAAATATAATAGAATTAAAACGAAAGAATTTATTATTGTTCCTATTAAAATCCAAGGGCGAAATTTTCCCCATTTAGTTTTTGTATTATCAACAAGCCAGCCCATAAAAGGATTAGTTATAGCATCTACAATGCGAACCACTAAAAATAAAGTACTCACAAAAATTAACGATACACCAACAACATCAGTATAAAAAATCATCAGAAAAGCAGCTATCATATTATAAATAAAATCTTTTCCATAAGCTCCTATTCCATAAGATAATTTCTCTTTCCACAAAAGTTTTTCCATAAATAAATTTGCTCCTCCATTTTTTTAATTTTTATAAAATAAAAAGACTATAACTCCTCTGTTTTATTCAGAAACAGAAAAAGTTATAGTCTAAAATGACGAATTCAATATTTTTCTATGGAAATATTATGCAAAATTTTTAATGAGTTGTCAATAATTATTCATAAAATATAAAGAAAAAAGCACTGAAGTATTCAGTGCTTTTTCTTAACTGGCAACTTCCTATCCTCCCAGCACGTCTCCATGCAAGTACTTTCGGCCTCTAAATGCTTAACTACTGTGTTCGGTATGGGTACAGGTGGAACCATTTAGGCATCGTCACCAGATATTCTCTT
>ENA-OQKN01000206-OQKN01000206.1-human-gut-metagenome-genome-assembly--contig:-NODE-206-length-75991-cov-6.821338_pt1 | contig 75991 bp, 66 predicted proteins | sample MGYA00242776_ERZ504794 | MGnify/ENA primary metagenome ERZ504794 (study PRJEB26092, sample SAMD00036434) | human gut metagenome | host: Homo sapiens | study: EMG produced TPA metagenomics assembly of... | reverse complement strand
ATAAAGCTTATCGAGGGAGCGTTAAAAGGAGAATATATAACAATAGGACAAATGAAAGAGCACGATAACCTGTACTAGTTTTCGTGCTTTTTCAAGTATCTTTTTTATTTAAGCTGTGAACAGTAACTATGGGATAGAAAAAAGTAACAAACTCTGCTATAGTGATATTGAAGATATACACAAAGACTGGTCTGTTACTTTTCCTTGGAACCAGCCATAAGGGAGGTCCTTGTATGAATAGTATATCACATGTTCCCTGAATCAGGTCATAATTCTGCTAATTATTTTCTTTCCTCTACTTTTTCTTTCCTTGAATCTATGGACGGCATCATCAATCCCGATTTCCCTGCGATTCTTTACGCTACTCTTGTTCATTGTTTACAATATGATATGAATAATTTTGCTTTACACATTTTTAATTCTGCTATTCACGCTATTGATTCCGCTTTTCGCGGCAATCCCGCAAGGACTCTTCATACTGTTTTTGGTGATCTTACTTTTAACCGCACTCTTTATAACGACAAACATGATAAACATCATCTTTTCTGCTATGTTGATCATGTCCTTGGCATCCCTAAATATATCCAATATGATCCTTGTATACGTTCTCTGATTTTTACCTATGCTCTTAAATTCAATTCTATGGAAAAGGTCGGTCTGGTTATCGGTGATTTGATACAAGGTTTTTCTTTTGGCCTAAATAATAGAAAATTAAAAGCTATCTCAAAACAGACAGTTTCTAATATTCTACACTTTTGTCCTTCTTTTTCTATTTCACCTGTTCGCTGCGAAAATACTCCAGATCATTTGTACATCATATCTGATGAAAAAAATAAATCGCTGCAGCATGAGCACTCAGATAATGATAAAGCTAGGAAAGCAATGATTAAAATGGCAGTCATTTTTGAAGGTGTCGAGCGTGCTGGCAATAGAAATAAACTTATCAACCCTTATACAGTAACGGGTTTTGGAAATACTTTTTGGCAAGATGTTTTAGACATCTTGCATGCACGTTATGATATGGACAAAGTGAAGCTGATAACAACCATGGGAGACAGTGTCCCCTGGATCTATGCTTCTGCTTCAGAATTAAAGACAGATAAAACAAACACCAGGTTCTTACTGGATGCATTTCATGCGAAACAGGCAATCAATAGAATCAGTACAAAAATGGAGAACAGGGAGCTGTTGAGTTACTATCTGATTCATGATGAAATAAAGGAATTCAAATATCTGGTAAATCTAATATCCCTAAACAAGAAAGAGGATAGAAAACAGAGAATCAATAAACAATGGAATTACATACGTACAAGATGGAAAGATGCTGTTGCAATATTTCAGTCCTCAGTTGGCTGCCCAATGGAATCACACATAGAACATAATCTGGCAACATTGATCAGCAGTGTACCGAAAGCCTATGGCAGAGGATGGCTTGAAAAACTTGTAGGATTTATCGCATTAGACAAGAATGGATATGATATGCAGGAGATGTATTTAAAAGCAGCGACGATAAAACAAGCTGATGATATTGTGAACTTTGATAAGCAGTTAGACTTAAGTATGTTTGATAAGAAGCCAGATACCTATGATAAAGGTAATAGTGGAAAAACAATACAAAACTTATTAAGAAGTATATCTAATAATTATTGACATTTAATAAAAAAGAGGGTTTGTCAAGGAAAATGTGTAAGTAAATTTTAAATACATATTGAAATATGTATTATGCAAAACATTGTTTAAAAGTAAGTGATGATAAGCACCAAAAGCCAGGTAGTTCTATCAAATAGCTGCCTGGCTTTTTTTATGTTACGGAAAACTCAGCGAAGTACCGCTGAGTTTGGGAAGACTTTAGTCAGTTGAAGTATGCAAAGCATACGAAACAAAAAACCACCTGCTACTGAGGTGAACCCATAAAATTGGACACGAGAGTGTAATATAAACCGTGTAAGTTGAGAACGTACGGCTCAACTCACACGGTTTATATTACACTCTCAAAAAAGAAAGATTTCTCTATAATAATCTATCTTCTTTATAATTCCCATAAACTTTTGACTCTATCAATACATTTAACTATTATTTTTTTCTTATTTGTTACTATTCACAACCAAATATGAAATATATGATACCTATAAAAAATATTTAAATCAGCAGAAAATATATCCATTTATACTTACTTTTTTTTACATTTCATCTAATTTATGAATTAGCGATGTATAGTAATCCTTATTTGTATAAGACTTTTTCACTATTATAATATTGTATGAAATATTTATATCCATCTCTGTCTCTGTAAAACTATAGGCAAATTACTAAATCAGCTTCGAATCAAAACTTTTTTTGAACACTTCGCAGTCGACATACCTTTGAATAAAATTTTACTAATTCAAAAATGCTGTAAATTTTTTCTACAAGATAGCAGATGAAATCTTATCTGCAAACCACAGAATACATCATCTATATAATTTATGGCAGAAAGACTTCTGCTTTGTTTTTATTATCATATTAAAAAAAGGTTACTGTTTTATCAGCAACCATTCTAACTATATATGCATTTTAATTATCTGCTATCAGAATCAAAGTTTAATATTTCTCCCGTTGTTGTACTAATATCACAAGAATATTCTTTATTACCTGCATCAAAATCAATATCATAAACTTCTATTCCATTTTCTTTATCTAATTTAACTTTAACATTTTTCACATTCTCAGAAGAAACTTGAAATTTCTCATATGCTATTTGCAAAGCTTCATCTTGTGTTATTTTTTGATTACTTGAACCTGTTTTATCTTTTGTTACTTCAGGCATATTTTGTGCCATAGAAATCACTTGTTTCTCTTCAATTTTTCCACTCTTACTTATTTCATAGAAATAGCTATTGGAAGTATTTTGAAAATGAAATACATATTCATCATCTTCCATTCCTTCACTTGTAAACGTTACTTCTGCTTCCTTTACTTTGGCATCTTCCAACGCAATCTTTTTCGCCTCTTCGCTTGTCACCTTTCTTTGACAAGCCGTTAATCCAAACATCAATATTGCACTTGCTGCTACATATACTAGCTTATTCATAATACAATTCCTCCTAACACTTCATCAAATCATAGTAATTCTATAGTATACATCTTATAGAATACCCATAATTTCAAAAAAAAGACCGTACAAGAACAGTCTTTTCTATTTACATGATTTTAAAATCACTTGTGCAAACACCTTTGCCTGTATAAAATCATCTTCATTTGGGTGTTTTGAAGCTCGATCAAAATTATCAATCATCTGCTGTACTTTATTTTTGTCCACACTTGTTTCCAGCATATTCTCATAACGCTTACGAATTCCCAAAGGCATTTTCCCCTGGCACATAAATCCGTCTACATAGGTACAATCATCTTCTATAAACGCACTAACCCTTTGTAGAATGGAATTAAAATATTCTTGTGAGCCTCCAAAACCACATGTACCAAATAGGGCAATTTGTTTTCCATGTAGATTTCCTAAAAAATCCATCATATCTTGTGAACAGCATCCTTTATCTGTCCAAAATCCAGCAAAAATCATATCTGCCTGTTTTGCAGCTTCATTAACTTCTCCAAAATATACAACATCTTCTTTAGGAAGTTCTTGTGCAATAACCTCCGCAAGTTTTTTCGTATTTCCAGTATTACTGGAATATATTACTGCATAGCGCATACTGCTCATCTCCTTCTTTTCTATTGTAACACTTTTTCATTTTAAAACAAAGAATTTGACATCTTTTGAAGAATACTCTCAACCATTTCTTTTGAAGCGATTCCTTTTGAAAAAGCTGTTGCATTTCCACAGGAAACTCCTATTTTTAATGCATCGCGCATCGTAAATTTCTTTTCATAAGCATAAAGAAATCCTGCTACCATAGAATCCCCTGCCCCTACAGAATTTACAACTTCTCCTCTCAGTGCAGCACATTCTAAAACATCTCCATTTTTACAAACTAAAATTGCTCCATCACCTGCTAAGGATACTAATATATTTTGTGCGCCTGCTTTCTGCAAAAGTTTAGCATAACATATAAGTTCTTCTTTTGTATAAATTTTTACATCAAATAATTCTTCTAATTCTTGTTTATTGGGTTTTATTAAAAAAGGATGGTATGCCAATGTATGCCTCAATACTTCACTTGATGCATCTACTATGATTTTTATTTTTTTATCTTTTACTCTTTGCATAATATCTGCATATGTCGTTTCACTCATTCCTTTTGAAAGACTTCCACTTAATATCAAAATATCATTTTCTTTTAATTCTTCTAATTGGTTGATTAGCAATTCCATATGCATTGGTGAAACAATTGGTCCTTGTCCATTTATTTCACTTTCTTCTTCCGCATGTATTTTTACATTGACCCTAGTAACTCCTTCATCAACTTCTATAAACATTGGATTGATGCCATAATCTTTCACACCTTGAACAAATGCTTTTCCTGTAAAACCTGCCACAAATCCAAATGCATAACTATCAACACCAAGTATTTTCAACATATGAGAAACATTTATACCTTTCCCACCAAATATAAAATCTTCTTTTTGAATACGAGTGATTCCCCCAATACATAACCTAGGAAATTCCACTACATAATCAATAGAAGGATTCATGGTAACTGTATAAATCATAACTCTTCCTCCATTTCCTTTTTTCAGAAATATACAAAAAATAAAACTAACTTTTGCTTATTTCTGGAAATGCTTTAAATAAAGATAATGCAATACCGTCTTTATCATTTGATTCAGTAATTTCATCTGCGATTAATTTAATAGGTTTCACTGCATTACCCATAGCTACTCCATGCCCTGCATACTGCAACATAGTTAAATCATTCATTTCATCTCCAAAAGCAATAATTTCCTCTCTTGAAATCTGTAATTCATTTGTTATTTTCTTTAAAGAAGCTCCTTTATCGATACCATTTGGAACTACTTCAATATAAAAAGGTGCAGATGTATATATACTTAACCTATCTCCAAACGGGATACGGAAATCTTCAAAGCGTTCCTTTAAATATGCCTCTGGTGCACTGATTAAAAATTTATTTGGTTCATAATCTATATAATCTCTTAAATCTTCAACAACCTCAACTCCCATATTACAAGCAGATGCCTCATATTGCAGCTTGTATGTGTCCTCTTTATCTGTAATTACATTTTCCCCTTTATGTATCATAATATTTAAATTTAATGCCTTCGCATTGTTGATAATTGGCTTTATATATTTTTTTGGAATCGTACAGGAATATACTTCGTTTTGTGCAGGATAATCACACACATAAGCTCCATTATAACTTAACAAATAACCTCCATATACATCCATCATTAATTCTTTTGCTTCTTTATACAATCCAGGTGTTGGTCTTCCGCTAGCCAACACTAGTTTTACTCCCAACTTTTGTGCTTCTATTAAAGCGTATTTCGTAAGTGGTGATATTTCTTTCTGACTATTTGTCAGTGTCCCATCCATATCCATAACAATTAATTTATATTTCATAAGTCCCTCCATCCAGCACGAATCTTTTCCTGTGCCAAATAACTCCTTCTTAAAAGAAAATCCCTTTTCAGGGATTCTATTATACTTTTGATAAAATAAAACGGCAATTTCCTTTTATTTTAACATTTCCACTACCTGCACTTACAAAGAAACTATCTCCTTTTTTTGCAGGAAGTGATGTATCTTCTGTTTCAATAACACCTTCTCCATCGACAATTACAAAAGAAGCAAAACTCTCTTCATTTACATTTACATCACACTGTGAAGTCACATCATAAATATAAGTTGTAAAATAATCACAAGTTGCCATCATTGCATAACGATATCCTTCATATACCTGTTCTTCACCACAAGGTTTAAAATCACTTTCCAATGGTTTCAAATTAGATACATCAATTGCCTTATCAATATGCAATTCTCTAGGTTTTCCATCTTTACCAACACGTCCAAAATCGTACACACGATAAGTCGAATTTGAATTTTGCTGAATTTCACAAATAACAATTCCTGCTCCAACTGCATGAATCGTACCAGCTTTTATAAAGAACACATCTCCTTTATGTACAGGAACACTCTTTAATACATCTAAAATTGTATTATTTTCAATTCTTTCTTTGAACTCTTCCTTTGAAATTTCCTTATTTGTTCCATAGTAAAGCTGTGCACCTTCTTCCGCATCCAAGATGTACCACATTTCTGTTTTTCCATATTCTTTTTCTACACGCAAAGCGTATTCATTATCTGGATGTACCTGAATAGATAAATTTCCTTTTGCATCAATAAATTTGATTAACATAGGGAAATTTTCAAATGCCTGTCCTTTCGTACCCAAAGCATCTTTTCCTAATTTTTCAAGATATTCTCCAAACAACATCCCTTTAAATTCTCCACTATCTACAACACTTTGTCCATCTTTATGTGTAGAGAGTTCCCAACTTTCTGCTACAATATCCAAATCTGTTTTCTTGTTGTATGCCTCTTTTAATTTTGTACCTCCCCATAAATAATCTTTAAATGCAGGGAGAAGTTTTACCATAGCCATATTAAATTACCTCCAATTTCTTTAGTGCTTCATATATTCCCTCTTCTTTTACAGTTCCTGTAACCATACAGCAAACTGCATCAAGTTTTGGATCATGCTTTCGCATGGCAATCCCATGTCTTACATCACGCAACAACTCGACGTCATTATCTCCATCACCAAATGCATATGTATTTTTATAATCAATATGATAATAATCCATGATAGCTTTTGCGCCAACACCTTTATGTACTTGCTTATATCCAAGATCAAAAGAATTACAATTGCGATGACGACATATTTGATAGTGATTTTCAAGTCGTTTTATCGCTTCTTCTAAATGATTCTTATCTTTGCATATTAAAGTAATCTTAGAAATTTTATCCTTTACCTGTTTTAAATCTTTGTATTGTACAAAGTTGTCTAGTGGAATCTTAAAATTTTCTATAAAATGCAAGTATTCCCTATCTTCCATATCCTGTACATAACAAAATGAATTTCCTTCCAGAATAAAATTCACATCTTCTTTCATAGTGTATTCAATAAGTTTTCTTAATTCTGCTTCATCAAAAATCACTTTATGTATTTCTTTCCCATGAATTGTAGCATATGCCCCATTGCATGTCACATATCCATCTAAAGACAGATTTCTTGCTTCTTGAGGAATATAGCTTAAAGCCCTTCCTGTCGCCAACACACACAGATAGCCTTTATCCTGTAACAAAGAAATGGCTTTTTTTGTTTTCACTGTTGGTTCATAAATTTCATCTCTTTCATCCACTAATGTACCATCATAATCATACAATACAAGACCTTTTATCATACAACAACCTCCATCTTTATTATATGGCAAACAGAATATGAACGCAAACAAAAATCATTTACTACAGCACATTCCTGACGTTTGTCAATTTGTAAGCAAAGACATCACATAGAAGCAGAAAACTGCCTTTAAAAGGCAGTTTCAATCTTTGATATATTTGATTTTCCCACACGCAATCATAGAACCAGAATTTCCTGATGGCTGTGTATGAAAGTCATCAGGTCCTGCATGAATTATCATGGTTTTCCCAATAATTTCATGCATTGTAAAACGATCATCCATCACACTCATCATCGCCATTCCTTCTTTATTAGCAAACAATGGTGGAAGATCCCCTGCATGATAAGGATGTGGACAATCATTAGGATTAAAATGTCCTAATACATCTTTAAAAGGTTCCTGCCTTGTTCCCTTACAAACATCTCCTGTATGAATATGAAATCCAAAAATCGGCTGATTACAAGAAATTCTGTTCGGCATTGGAAGTCCCTTCACATCTGCTTCTATCAATATACCATCTTCTGTTTCATAAAAGAAAACCATGCCTTCTACACTAGCATATTTCATAGAACCTTTGATACAACAATATGCATCTGGATAACGTTTTTTCATCTTTCAACCTCCCACATAGTATATGAGATCGTTGATTAAAAAGTTACTCTCTATTCATTTCTTCTATTTTTCTAAAAATCAAATCCCAGGCTTTATCATTATCTTTTTGATACGTTTCTTTCTTCGCATTAAAATTTTGTGGCATATCTCCTCTGTATGGAACAAAGCCCATTTTTAGATACATAGAAATAGCTACATAACTATTGGTCTGACTTGTAAGATACAGAGTTTCTTTTCTACCTGTTTGTTCATATAGCTGCATTGCTTTTATAAGAAGAGCCTTAGCTAAACCTTGTCTTTGATGAAGAGGATCAACCCCTAACCAATGAATTCGATATCGTTCCACTCCAAAATGATGTCCCGGCCAAATAGAACTTGTACCAACTAATTTTTTATCTTTATCAACAAGTAGAAGAAAAAACTTTTTCACTTTTTCTAAATCATAAAAAGTCTTCTCAAAATACAATTTTCCTTCTTCATAATTTTCAAATTCACCTAAGGTAACATGAAGCTTGATCCATGCATCTTGATAAGAAGGATCATACCTTTGAAATTGATATCCTTTAGGTAAGATAATATCAGGAAGTTTTCTTTGCTCTTCCAACAACATCAATACTGGAAAAAAAGGAATTGTTTTATCTAACATGCTCATACGCTTCTTTCTATTGCATAAGAGTATTTTTCTCCTGGATAATAAGATATTGTATACTCTAAAACTCTACCCATCTCATCATAAGAAATTCTTTTACGAATCAAAACTGCATCATTTTTTTTAATATGCAGTTTTACCGCAAGATTTTTACTAGCTTTTATCGCATGAATCATTTCCTTTGTCTTCTTAGATTGTGGAATATTCAATTCTTTTAGTAATTCATACATACTACCCTGGTATTTTTCATCATCTAAAGGAAGATTTTTATCTTTTGAAAAGTACGTAACAAAATAAACAATTGGTTCTTTATTAGCAGTTCTTACACGACTTAGACGATAGAGTTCATCCTTTTCCTCACAATGAAAAACCTGTGCGCATTCTCGATCTGCATGTACAATTTCCATATGTGCATAGCTCGTTCCAGGTTCCATTCCTCTTTCACGCATCTCATCTGTAAAACTTTTAATATGCAGCAAATCTTCTTCAATACGATCTTGCAATTTGACGCGCGTTCCTTTCCCTCTGGCTCTTTCTACCAGTCCATCCTGTTCAAGTTGTGCAATTGCCTGTCTTGCTGTAATACGGGATACATCATATTTCTTTTGCAAAAGTGCTTCACTTGGAATAAGTTCTCCTTTTGGATAAACATTCGATAAAATATCTTTTTTCAATATTTGATAAATTTGCAAATACATAGGCATAGCACCTTTGCTTGTGTCTAGTTTTCCCATATTTTCAACCTCGCTTCAAGAATTTACTTTTGTGATAGTTTTATTAAATCTTTCATAGAAGATAAAGTTTCTTCATAACTTACTTCTGGTTCCAAAGAAAGTTTACAATTTAACTTAGACAAACCATCCCACATTTCCTCAAATGCAATATCACCATTTAAAAACGCTTTATGAATGAATGGTTTTGTCTGCGTTTCATCATAATGATAATTTTTTAAATGTACATGTACTATATTATCTTTTAATAGTTCAAATTCTTCCTTTAAATTCAATGATAAAAATTCTTGAGGAACTTTTTTTCTTTCTGCACGATAAGAGTTTGCCGGATCCCATAAAAGTCCAACATTCGGATGTGCAATTTCCTTAATCATGCGGTATGTCATTTCACCTTTAGGACAATGCGAATAAGGACAGTTTTCTACCGCAATCATTATATCATAAGATGCAGCAATATTCCCTGCTTCTATTAGATGTTTTTTAATTTCTTCCCGATCTTTTTCAGTGCCGACGATGACTACATCTTCATTATCGGGATAACGAAACGGAAAAACACGTACGATTGAACAATCTAATTTTTTTGCAATCTTACAGGCACGTTTCAAATATTCAAGGTGGGTGCTTATATCACCTGTTATTGCATGAAACGCATCATTAAATAAAGATACTTTATAGTTTTCATATAAAGGAGCAAGAAAAAACACAGTGGATGCGATAGCGGAAACTTTCAATCCGCTCGCATCCAAAATATTTTTAATTTCTTCTACTTCTATATCGCTGCATTCCTCAATGCTTTTTCCAAATACATTGTGCAGCTCAATGTAAGAAAATCCTTCTTCTTTTGCTTTTTTACAAGCAATTTTAATATCTTCATTAATTTGATCGCTAATTATTGAACATAGATTAGTTCGCATGACGTACGTACGCTTTCAGCACCTTGATTTCTTTTCCTTCACTTTCTCCATAAGGACGAATTGTATATGCACCAGCGGCTGCAGGAACAATGAAAGTTTCTGCATAGTGTACAACATATGGTTCAAAACGATTATCCACACTTTCAATAATAGCTTCTCTACCATCAATTAAATCTAACATATTCACTGTTCCCTTTGTATCATGATAAGAAACTGTATCTGTTGTATAACGTCTTGTTTCAATAAATTCAAGTTCATGTAAACCTGTGTGTTCAACTTTGCATTCCTTATTATTATCTTCTTCTACTTCATAAATCGCATTCACTAGATTTTCTTTTACCCATGGAGTTGTACGATTCCATTGAATAACTTCTTTTCCATGTTCTACATGTACTGGTCTTGGTTTACCATCCAATCCTAAACGATCCCAATCCCATAATTTAAATGTAAAGATATATGGGGTAGCACTGATTTCAAGAACCATTGCATTGCTTCCAGAACAATGGCAAGTACCTGCTGGAATTAAGAAATGATCATGTTTTTTTGCTGGGAAACGATTGATGTATTTTTCAGCATCAAATGAAATTTCTCCTCGATTTGCTCTTCTTAAATCTTCAATCATTTCATCTGGATCAATGCCTTCTTTTAAACCAAGATATACACAAGCATCATCCCCTGCATCCAAAATATAGTAGCTTTCATCCTGTGTATACGTCATACCAAACTGTTTTTTAATATATTCTGTTAATGGATGTACCTGTAAGCTTAGGTTTTGTCCACCCATCGTATCTAAGAAGTCAAAACGAATTGGGAATTCTGCACCAAAACGTGCAAATACCTGTTCTCCAAGAAGTGGTTTTGGCTGATATAAAACTAAATCCATTGCCGGAATTTCTACCTTTACACCTTCAACTTCCAAATATAAAGAGTTTTCTTCTGGAACACCATCAAAACTCCATGCGAAGTTTGGTTTTTCTTTATCTAATCCGCAAACATCTTTCATCCACTGACCACCCCAAACGCCTGGGTCAAAATAAGGTACTGTACGGAATGGCTGTGTAGCTGTCTTCTTTAATCCTTCACGGAATGCATCACCACAAATCATCTTAGGTTCGCCTTTTTTATTTGTATCTACAAGATAATCAATATCTTCAAACAAAGTAGCTTTGTGTTTATCTGCAATTCTCCATTCAATAAAGAATCCACGTTTGTTTTTTCTTAAAGGATCTTCATCATAGTTGCTGCATTTATAATTGCCCATACCAGCACGGTAGCGAAGCTGAATTTCCCATCTAGCCATATCAAAATAGCATAATACATCTCCTTTTGTTACAAGAGCTGCACCAAAGCCATAAATAATAACAAGCCCATCCGCTTCTTCTACTTGTTTTTTTGCTTCTTCCAGTTTATCTGTATCAATGAAATCCATGACTTCTCCATAATACATACGTCCAAAAACACGATCGTCTGTCAAATGATATTTTAACTGCTCACTGATACGTTCTTCTGATTTAAAAATTTCCTTCATATCAATGAATAAAGATGGTTCCAATTTTCTCAATTCAGGAATAATTTCCTCATCAAATACACCTGGATACGTATCACAAGTATAAACCTGTTTTCCTTCTTTTCTTTCTTTTTTCAACTGTTCAAGAATTGTTTCATACCCACAGAATACGTGATATCCTTCTACTTTTGTAGCAGGATACTTGTTGTAATTGCTTGTCATTTTTAAGTCCTCCTCTTAACGTTTTACTTCTTTAAATAAAAGCTTTCCATTTTTATCCTTAAACACTCGATAACCAAATGGCATAGCCTCAACAGCAGCATAATCATGTCCAGCTTCCTTCCCCCAGCATGCAGCTACTTTCATTACTTCTTCGCCTGTATTGATCAGACGATGTGCAAAATGACCATCAATATGATGAAGAGAACCCTCACAAACTTCTTCAGCCCATGTATTTCCTTCTTCATCCATCAACATTAAAAGTCCTTTTCCACTGATTCCATAATAAATTTCTGTACACTCTCGATTTTCATGCCAATGACCTCTTGTCATATTACATTCTCCATCTACAGTCAAAGGATACAAAACGGTTAATCCCCAGTTTAAACTAGCTTTACATGTAGTATCTGGTGTATAAGAGTATACATCATACATTCCTGTTTCTTCATCCAAACAGCCATCATTCAAATAAAAAGATTTAGCATCTTTATATACTTTTGTACTTTTTATAACATTTTCTCCTTTGATAACGTCATCTATTGGATGATATACAGTACTTTTCAATACTTTCATGTTTTCCCTCCTTTAATTGTTATATCATTATGACATGTATAATCCTATTTTAGATTGCATACATAAAAATGTCAAGTTTCGATTAAAATTAAAACAACAAAGAATAAGATTATTGAAAAAAAGCTATGATATTTTTCTATTTTTTGTATTTTTACCTGTTTGTTTCGTATAAGTTAGTGAACAGGGTAAATGTATGCCCTGTATATCACGATATCGGTATAGACAAACAATATTCATATTTTTATAATGAAGATGAATATGTATCATCTTCCGATATCGTAAAAAAGAAAGGAAATAGGTGATGCGTATGTCAAATCTGGATATTTTATCCAGGGATTTCTGGAAGGACAACAGGCGTTTTGCGGATTTATTCAACACTGTCTTATACGATGGAAAACAGGTCATTCTTCCTGAAAAACTGATGGAGGCAGACAGCAATCTGTCAGGAAGCATTCAGACAAAAAAGAAGGAAGATGTCTTTATCGAAAGAAGGGCAGATCTAATTAGAAAGTTTGCAGGGGACAGTGAATATGCCATCTTCCTGCTGGAAAACCAAAGCCACATCCATTATGGGATGCCTTTGCGGGTAATGTTGTATGATGCCCTAGGGTATCGTGAAGAATGTGCAAAGAAGAAAAGAGAAAACAAAAAGAATGCAGTTTATGCAAACAGGGATGAATTCCTGTCAGGAATGCGAAAAGAAGAAAGAATCCATCCTGTATTTACCCTGGTGGTATATTATGGAGAAAAACCATGGGATGGACCAAGAAGACTGAAGGATATGATGGTGGATATGCCAAACTGGATGGAGAAAAGCTTCAGCGACTATTCAATGAACCTGCTGGAAATACGGTCAAGTGAACATGCATTTCGAAACGAGGATGTAAGCAGGCTTGTTTATATGATCCAGCACATCTACAGAAAACAGATAGAAGAGATGAAAAAAGAATGTGCAGATGTGTATGTAAAAAAAGATGTCATAAAGCTGGCAGGAGTTATAACAGAAAATGAAGAAATCATAAAGTATGCGGAAGAACATAAAGAAGAGGAGGTACTTAATATGTGTGAAGCAACGAAACAGTGGGAAGAAAAAATAAGAAATGATATTATCAACATGATGGGAGTAAGAAAAGAAGGAGAAGAAAATCTTGCACCTGAAGAAGCAATTGAAAGATTAAAACTAAAAGAAAAAACAGAAGGTGAAACAAAAGGAAAGGCTGAAGGTATTCTTGAAGGAAGAGAAAATGAAAAAATAGAAATAGCAGAGAAAATGAAGGCAGAAGGATTTGACAATGCTTTGATTGAAAAACTAACAGGAATCCTTCTACATTAGAATTACATACAGAAAAACCTCTTTGTATGCTACTATACGAAGAGGCTTTTTTATTTGTAAGAAGAAAGGTAAAGTGATATAATCGAACAGAAATGAGGGGATTGCATGGATAATAAAAAGGGAAGTGTTTCGCATGTCTTGCATACTAGATACCATTTCAAGTATAAATTAGTAGTGGAAGGTATTTTATGCGGTGCTTTTGCAGGGATGATTGCGATTGTGTATCGCATACTTTTAAGTAGTTGTGAACAGTTTTTAAGTTTCTTGTCTATTTATATAAAGGAACATGTTTTTGCTTTTATACAATGGTTTGTGGTACTTATTTTGTTAGGACTTTTAGTTTCGTGGTTATTAAAAAAAGAACCGTTGATTGGAGGAAGTGGAATACCGCAGGTGGAAGGAGAAATGCTTTCTTTTCTTGATCAGAAGTGGTATACAATTCTTTTGTATAAAATTATTGGCGGGTGTGCAAGTGCGTTTGCAGGACTATCACTGGGAAGAGAAGGACCTAGTATACAGCTGGGTGCTATGGCTGGAAAAGGGATATCTCGCATTTTTCATCGAATACGTATGGAAGAGAAACTGCTTCTCACATGTGGTGCGGCGGCGGGATTATCAGCTGCTTTTAATGCTCCTTTGGCAGGAGTGATGTTTGCATTGGAAGAAATACATAGAAATTTTAGTCCTTCTGTATTAATTTGTGTTATGTGTTCCTCTATTACCGGTGATTTCTTATCTAGAAATGTATTTGGGCTTGGACCTGTTTTTCATTTTGCAATAGAAAAGACCTTGCCTTTGCATATGTATGGATGGATTCTTATTCTTGGTATTTTAATGGGAATTTTAGGTGTTGTATATAATGCAGCAACTTTAAAAGTACAGGATATATATGAGAAATTCTCTTTTGTTAAACCATGTTATCGTATTCTGTTTCCATTCTTATTGTCAGGAATTTTGTTATATTTTGTACCTGTTGTTCTTGGTGGTGGACATTTCATGATAGAATTGTTAAGTGAAAGAACACTTTCTTTATCGATTTTGTTTGGGCTTTTGATGATTAAGTTTATATTTTCGCTTTGTTGCTTTGGAAGCGGAGCGCCAGGAGGAATTTTCTTTCCTTTGCTAGTTCTTGGTAGTTATGCGGGAGCAATCTTTGCTACTTTCTTTATTCAATATGCAGGTATGGATTCGACGTTTTTATCTAATTTTATTATACTGGGTATGGCTGGCTTTTTTGCGGCAATTGTCAGAGCACCAATTACAGGTATTATTCTGATTGCGGAAATGTCAGGGACACTGCAGCAATTGCTTCCACTGGTTGCTGTTTCCTTTGTTTCTTATATAGTAGCAGATGCCTGTCGCAGCAAACCGATATATGAAAGCTTGTTAGAACGGCTTTTAATAAAAAATGGTGTAAATTTGGATAGTTTTCATGGAGAAAAACATTTAGAAGAATTTGCAATTGAATTAAATAGCTTTGCCTGTGAGAAAAAAGTATCTGAAATTTCATGGCCAAAGCATTGTCTTTTGGTAAGTATTTGCCGAAAAGAAAAGGAATTGATTCCTCGAGGAGATACAAATTTATATACAGGGGATATTCTTGTTGTATTGATGGATGATGAGGATACCCCCTACATACGACATCAGTTTAAAAAAATATGCAGCAATGAAAAGTGATATCTGTGATAAGATATCCTTTTTTTTCTAGTCAAAAAAACAAATTTTTACTACCAAATTAAAAGTAAATGGTCTATAATGGTGGTATAAAGTAGCAGAAAGTGGTTGATAGTGGAGGTAATGGTATGTTCATGGGAGAATACGCACACAATATAGATAAAAAAGGGCGTATGATTATCCCTGCAAAGTTTCGCGATGAACTTGGTGAAAAAGTGATTATTACCAGAGGGTTGGATGGGTGTTTAAATGTATACACCCAGCAGCAATGGGAAATCATATATGAACAGCTGTTAAAACTGCCTGCTACAAAAAAAGATGTTCGTTTATATGTTCGTAAAATGACGAGTAAGGCTGCAGAATGTGAGATTGACGGGCAGGGAAGAGTATTGCTTCCATCTTCCTTGATTAAATTGGCAGATCTGGTAAAAGAATGCATGGTTATTGGTGCTGGAAATCATGTGGAAATCTGGTCAAAAGAGCGCTGGGAACAATTTGATGAAGATGGCGAAGAAGTATTTGAAGATATTGCGGAAAATTTAACGGAGTTTTTATTATGATGAAACATTATAGTGTATTGTTAAATGAGTGTATTGAAGGTCTTTCAATTCAAGAAGATGGCATCTATGTAGATGGCACTTTGGGGAGAGGAGGACATAGCAGTGAAATTTTAAAAAGAATTCCTAAGGGACATCTGTATGCCTTTGACAGAGATATTAGCGCTATTGAAGAATCTACTCCTCGCTTGCAGGAAATCGGAAATAATTTTACATGTATCCATAGTGCTTTTTCCAACCTAAAAGAAGAGTTACATAAACTTGGTGTTGATGGTATGGATGGTATGCTTCTTGATCTGGGGGTCAGTTCTCCTCAATTTGATGAAGCTGATCGAGGATTTAGCTATCGTTTTGATGCCCCTCTTGATATGCGAATGGATCAAAGTCAGGAATTAAGTGCTTATACGATTGTAAATACATGGAGCTATGAAGAACTGGTATCTATTTTTTATCGCTATGGAGAAGAAAATTTTTCGAAACAGATTGCTAGAAAAATCGAACAGGCAAGAGAGAAAAAAAGAATAGAAACAACAGGGGAACTTGTTGAAATTATTAAAAGTGCACTTCCTATGAAAGTGTTAAATAAAAAAGGACATCCAGCAAAAAAAGTATTTCAGGCAATACGTATTGCGGTTAATGATGAATTGGGCGAGTTGGAAACGGTATTAAAAGATGCATTGGATTTATTACATGTTGGTGGAAGGTTATGTGTTATTTCCTTTCAGTCATTAGAAGATCGTATTGTGAAAGAAACTTTTGCATCTTATAGTAAGCCAAAACAAATTGACAAACGAATTCCTATCTTGCCTCAAGACATGGAAGAAGTTTCTTATCGATTGATTAATCGAAAACCAATATTAGCAAATGAAGAAGAATTAAGTGAAAATAATCGTTCTCATTCTGCAAAGCTTAGAATAATTGAAAGGATTAGGTGATGACAGTGGCGAAAGCAAAAATTGTAAAAAGAAAAAGAAGAATTAGATTGGAAGGAATCGCAGGTTTATTGTTTGTACTTGCTGCTGTTGTTTATTTAGGGGCAAAATGTGGATTAAAGGCATATAATCAAGGTCTGCAGAAAGTTGCGACACAGGCAGAAGAGAAAGTAACAGATCTTAAAAATGAAGTTGGAAAATTAGAAGATGAAGTTATTAATCTGCAAAGAAGAGATAGAGTTGTAGGGATGGCAGAAAAAAAAGGATTGAAAACGAATCAGGAACAGGTTGTTGTTATGGGAGAGGATTTGGAAGATAAATAAGGTGTGATGCAGAATGAATCCAAAGCGCAGTAATAAAACAATGGCAGTATTGCTGCTGGTAATGATTATAACAGGGGCACTCATTATTTCGAATGTCCTTTTTACTATGGTTACACATAAACATTATCGAAGTGGAGTAGATGTAAAAGAATACAAGGAACCAGATACATACAGCAGCAATGTATTAAAAGCAAATAGAGGAACGATTTATGATCGTAATGGGGAAGTTATTGCGAAAGATGAAGATACATATACACTTGTTGCTATTTTAGATGAAAATAGAAAAGGAATTAATAATACACCGGCTTATGTAAAAGATATTGATGATACAGCATATAAGTTATCGAAAGTTTTGGATTTGAAAGAAACTGAGATTAGCAAGATCTTAAGAGATGCAAGAGAAGATGGACTTTATCAAACGGAGCTGGGATTGCGTGGAAAAAATTTGTCAGCAGAGACAAAAGAAAAAATAGATGCCATGAAACTTCCAGGAATTACTTTTACGAAAACAGTAAAAAGAAATTATCCACAAGGAACATTTGCTTCACATTTAATAGGATTTGCAAGTTATGATGAAGAAAGTAAAGAGATTCAGGGACAGATGGGCTTGGAAAAGACCTTAAATGATTATCTAAGTGGAGAAGATGGACTTGAAGTTTATCAGAAAGATGTAAATGGAAATGTTTTGGCAGGTACAAAGCATACAGAAAAATATGCATTAAATGGAGATGATGTATATTTGACATTAGACAGCAATGTACAATTAGCACTACAAAGCAGCCTTCAAAAAACAATGAAAGAAACCAAGGCAAAAAAAGCCTGGGGACTTGTTATGGAAGTAGAAACTGGAAAGATTTTAGGATGGGCTTCTACGCCTTCCTTTGATTTAAATGAGCGAAACATCAAAGATTATTTAAACGTACCAAGTGAGTATTTATATGAACCAGGTTCTGTAATGAAAGGTATTACGTATGCTGCAGCGATTGATTCTGGGAATTATCCGTATGACAAAACATTTAGAAGTGGTGTATTTAATTATTACACAGATGATAATGGAAAAATTATACGAAGTGAAACAAAGACGGGTTTACCTCCTATTTATGATGCCTTAAAGAAAGATCATGGAACAATTACTTTTGATAAAGGATTTGCAGTATCAAGCAATATTGGGATTTGTGAATTGTTGACAAAATATTTAGATCCGAATATTTTTAAAGATTATGTTGTTAATAAATTTAATTTTACAAAAAAAGTAGATATTCCTTTTATAGAGAATACACCTGGGCATATGAATTTTACCTATGCTTCAGAAAAACTGAATACTGGTTTTGGACAGGGGATTTCTGTTAATTCTCTACAGATGGCACAAGCTTATACAGCAATCTTAAATGATGGTGTAATGGTTCGTCCTTATGTTGTAGAGCGAATTGAAGATCCAAATACTGGAAAAGTTGTAGAGGAATATGATACAAAAGTTGTAGGAAATCCAATAAAAAAATCTACCAGTGAATATATGAGAAAATTAATGAAAATGGTAGTAGAGGACAAAGAGGGAAGCGGGCAGCGTTATAAAATGGATGGTGTATCAGTTATTGCGAAAACTGGTACAGGACAGATTGCCAATGATAAAGGACAGTATGGAGATACATATACGCAGTCTGTTATGGCCGCAGCACCAGCTGATGATCCAAAAGTTATGGTTTATTATATATTTGAGAGTCCTTATTTATTTAATGATACAGGAACTCCTTTTAAAGAAACAATGAAAGCAGCACTTGTTTCCAGCAATATTAGCGGAGAATCAGAAAGTGAAAGCAATGAGCAAAATACTTCTTCTTCAAATAAGTGGGAAGAATATCAAATGCCTTCTTTGGTAAATCATAGCACAGAATATGTAGAGAAAAAATTAAAGGAAATAGATGTCAATATCGTAAAAATCGGTAATGGAAAAAGTGTACTTCGTCAGTTTCCAGAAGAAAATACTTCTATAAACAGCAATGGAAAAGTATTCCTTCTTACGGATGGAAATACGATAACAATGCCGGATATGAAAGGGTGGACGAAAAAAGATATTACTGCTTTTTGGAATTTAACAGGGATAGCAATCGAAATGGAAGGGAATGGAAGTGTTACGAAGCAAAATGTAAAAGCAGGAAAAACGATAAGCAAAGATACACAGATTAAGGTAACGATGAAATGATATACCTAATAGGTAAAAAAGAAACAGGAGGATAGGAGAATGTGGAAAAAAATAGGGAAAATCGTTTTATGCATATTGGTTGTTTTTTCTACGATATATGGATTATTAGTATATTCTTTATATAGCTCATGGAGCGGTGTACCTATGCTGGCTTATGGAAGTGTAAGTGCTGGTGTCGTATTGTTTGAAATTGCGGTTTCTATGTTTCTTTCAAAATCATCTAGAAAAAAGATTTTGCTAACTGCTTTTATCGGTAGTCTTGTTTGTATTATATTTGGTGCTTCCTATCAAATGTTGTACCTGTATGATAAAAACATACCACGTGTTGTAGATGATGATGAATTGATTTTTACGAACTATACGCCATTTACAGAAGGAAATAAAACAGTAAAAATGAATTCAGATTTAAAATTAGAAGAAAATCTTCCTCGTTTGGATGGGGCAACAGCGTTATATCCTGTCTATGCTTCGATTGCAGAAAATGTATATCCAAATAGAGAGTATCTTCCATGGAAATATGGAGAAGAGTATTCCAAAGAAGAGGAAAGCCTTGTTGTATGCAGTAAGACACCAAATGCATACGATCGTTTAATAAATAAGGAAACCGATATAATATTTGTGGCAGCACCAAGTGATAAGCAGCTGGAAGATGCGAAAAAAGCAGGAGTAGAATTGGAATTAACTCCAATTGGCAAAGAAGCCTTTGTGTTTTTTGTCAATACGAAAAATCCAGTGGATAATTTAACTGTAAAGCAAATACAGCAGATTTATAGTGGAGAAATAACAAACTGGAAACAAGCTGGAGGAAATGATGAGCGTATTCGTGCATTCCAAAGACCAGAAGGCAGTGGTTCTCAGTCTGCACTTCTTCGTTTAATGAAAGGTCATACATTAATAAAGCCACTGGAAGAAGATGTTGTCATAGGAATGGGAGGTATCATTCATCAAACTGCAAATTATAAAAACTATAAAAATGCGATTGGATATAGCTTTCGTTTCTACTCCACAGAGCTTGTGAAAGAAAAAAAGATTCGTCATCTTGCGATAAATGGAGTACAGCCAACAAGAGAAAATATCATCAATAAAACGTATCCTATTACAAATGATTTTTATGCAGTTACCTTGAAAAATCATACAAATCCAAATATCGATCTTCTTTTGGATTGGATAAAAGCAGAACAGGGACAGCATTTGATAGAAGAGGTAGGATATACCAGTTTATTAGAGGAATAATGTTAGAAGGAGTCATGAATAATGTTTTCATGGCTTTTTCTTATACAAAATGTCTTTTATACAAGAAATCTTAGCTGTTATACGTAAAAGCTTGTCATAGAAATACCATAAGAAGTATAATCAAATTAAAATTCATACACATTGAATTCTTATAAAATATATGGGCATTTTTTTATCTTTAATAACAGAAGAAATATAAAAATCACCTGCCATAAAGCAGGTGGATAAAACAATTAAATTAAAGTTGAGTAATGGGTGTAATAGGGTGTGCTACTAAAGCGGGACTTTTTAAAATCAAGGCAATAGAACTTAAAATAATTTGTGCTGCTGGATATGCAACCCAGATGCCAGTTAATGCAAAAGTGGAAGAAAGGATAATAAGACATGCAGGAAGAATAATGCATGGCTCTATGTATACCAGTAAAGAGGAGTTTTTTGACTTTCCTGTTGCATAAAAAACAGCCGATGTTAAACGAGTAATGCCGATAAAAGGGAAAGAAAGCGCAGTGATTAGCAAGGCAATGCGGCATTCTTCATAAATAGAAGTACTTACTCCAAACAATGCAGTTAGTGGTGTAGCAAATAAGAATACACCTGAAGAAAGCAGAATGGCACAACCGATAGATAGGAAGAAAGATTTTTTATATAAAGCATGAATGATATGTTCTTCCTTTGCCCCATGATAAAAACTTAATAAAGGCTGTACACCGTCTCCAATCCCCTGTAAAAGAAGCTGTGCACTGGCAAGTACATAGGATACGACGGAGAAAACTGTAACGGCATCGTTTCCGCCATACTTTAAACACATCCAGTTTGTCAGAATGATAACGATGCAAGGAACAAGGGTTTGTCCAAAAGGAGAAATTCCAATACGAAGGATTCGTAATATGAGCTTTTTAGAAGGAAAAAAATAACGGATTGGTAAATGACGTATATTGGAATACCATAAAAATGACAAAGTGGAACATGCAACGACACCTTGGGCAATAATTGTGGCCAGCGCAGCTCCATGCAGTCCCATTTGCATTTTAAATACCAAAACATAATCTAAAACGATATTTGTAATCAAACCACTGCTCATACAAAGTGTGGCATGAATCGTTTTTCCATGATTTCTTAATAATGGGTTTAATCCATTTCCTAAAACAGGCAGCAATCCACCGATTAAAATGACTGCAATATATTCGTATGCTCCTATATAAACTTCCCCACTTGCCCCAAGCAAATGCAGAAGCTGGGGAGTTATCATATAAAAGACAAGAGGAAGAAGGATTCCTGCTGATACTAATAAGCTAAAGGATGTTCCAATGGTTTGATCACAGTATTTTTCTTGATTTTTTCCACGAAACCAGGACATCGTAACAGCTCCTCCGATTCCTATTCCAATAGCAGTGGCGTTCAATACAACTTGTATTGGATAGGCAATATTAATTGCCGCAAGTGCTGTATTACCAACGGCATTTCCTACAAATAAACCATCAATGATGGAGTAAAAACCGCTCAATAACATGGCAAACATAGAAGGAAGTACATATTTCCAAAACTGTTTTTTCATTATTTCTTTTCGCATACTGTCAACCTCCAATGCTTATCAGTATAAAGGTTGGAGTAAGACTAGGGTCAAGCTAAAATTTTATTTTTTTAAAGGGAGATAAATTTCTGCATAATAGTTTTTTGTATCATGATAAAACGTTAAAGGTATTTCACGAGCAAAAAAGAAAGATTCTGTAGCTAGCTGCTTCTTTCTGGCATATTCCTGCATGATGGCAATATCTTTCTTTTGGATATTCCCATTTTCCATTTTTACGCTCATATGAATGCTTTTTCTTTCAAAGAGAAATTTATTTTCTGCTTTATCTATATGCATATCCAGTTCTTTTATAATTGCTTCATCAAGAGTTACGTATGTATATATTTTCTTTAAGGTATCATCGTTCATAAGATAATGTCGATATATCGAACATAAGACAAATTGATCAGTAGAAATATGCTGTATTTCGTGATGAAAAAACTGTTTTTTGTTTGTATCTTCAAAAAGAATGAAGGAGGCAGGGAAAACCTGTAAACTGCATACGCCTTCTTTTGTTTTAATGTTTTCAAATAAAGATTGAATATATGTGATTTTTTTTAAAAGCTGCTGTTCATAGCGAATTCTTCTTTCTACATTTTTTCTTTGTTGTTCAACAAGTGTATATACTCGTTTAGGGTCTAAGGATTTGGAAAGTTCACAAATATCAGAAACAGAAAAATCAAGATGGCGGTAATAAATAATATCCAGTAGCTCCAGTACATTTTGTATCGTATACATGCGATATTTGTTTTCTGGATTGATATCTGGATGAACCAGTCCTTTCTTTTCATAAAAACGAATGGCATCATTGCTTAATCCAAGAAGTTTTCCTATCTCACTGATTGTATATATTTTTTCCATGTGTGTTTTCCTCCATTTTCTGCTTATAGTATAGCATGAGTAAAAATGGTAGAACAGCTTGTATGGAATACTAGTATCTCTAAAAATGTTCTTTAAATATCATTTGTTTTATAGCTTATTGAGTATGTATTAGGCAGGAAATAAAATAGATGTAAAAATTACGTGACATTTATGTGAAATTTATGGTAAAATGAATCACGTTTCGTATAGTTCTGCTGTTATGGTGCAGATGTTTCTAGCTCGAACCGTTATTTCGAGACTACGGAATCAGCTTTTTGTAATACAATAGTTGATTCTCGCGAAATACGAGAATTTTTTTATTGGAGGAGAAAAGAATGGAAGAAAAGAAAACTGGCTCTATTTATGAACTTGATGGGAAAGTGGAGCTAAAAAAGGCATTGCCTTTAGGAATTCAGCATATTCTAGCAATGTTTTTGGGAAATATTTCCCCATTGTTAATTATTTGCGGTATGCTGGATATGGCAACAGGCTTGAAAACAAATCTAATTCAAAATGCGATGTTTGTTGCAGCTGTAGTTACACTTGTACAGTTATATCCTGTATGGAAGGTTGGTGCTAAATTACCAATCGTAATGGGAACAAGTTCAGGTTTTATCGGTACAGCAAAAGCTATGGGTGCTTTATATGGATATGGAGCATTGATGGGTGCTTGTTTTATCGGCGGTATTTTTGAAATGGTTCTTGGATATTTTATCAAACCATTGAAAAAATTGTTTCCTCCAGTGGTTACTTCTTTAGTCATCATTTCAATTGGATTATCCTTACTTCCAGTTGGAATTAATTATTTTGGTGGTGGAAGTGGTGCTGCGGATTTTGGTAGCTGGCAGCATTTAACTGTTGGTACATTTGTTATTATCGTTATTTTGATTGCGAAACAGTTTAAAGGATTTATCAACAATGCTTCTATTTTGATTGGAATCGTTGCTGGTTATATTTTGGCAATTTGTCTTGGGATGGTTGATTTCAGTGCTGTTTCTAATGCATCATGGTTTGCTCTTCCAAAATTCATGCCGGTAGCATTTGAATTTAACTGGGAAGTTATCATTGCGATGGGAATTATGTTTATTGCTACAACGGTTGAAACTGTAGGTGATATTAGTGGAATTACCAATGGTGGATTAAATCGTGAAGCAACTGTAGATGAACTTTGCGGTGGTGTTATGGCAGATGGACTTGGGAGTATCTTTGCGGCTTTCTTCGGTGTTCTTCCAAATACTTCTTTTTCTCAAAATGTTGGTCTTGTTACAGTAACCAAAGTTGTGAATCGCTTTACGATTATGACAGGGGCAATCTTCCTGCTGCTTTGTGGATTCTGTCCGAAATTGAGTGCTATTTTCTCTGTTATGCCACAATCTGTTTTAGGGGGAGCGGCAGTTATTATGTTCTCTATGATTTTAGTAAGTGGTATTCAGTCTTTAACAAGAGAAGCTCTTGATGAAAGAAATGGTCTAATTGTTGCTTTGGCGATTGGTTTAGGAGTTGGAATTGGAAATGTTCCTGCTGTATTGGATCAGCTTCCAGCATGGGTTGGAAATATCTTTGCACAGAATGGAATCATTATGACATTTGTGATTGCGACTGTATTAAATTTAATTCTTCCAAAAAGCAAAGAAAAATAAGTGAGTGAAAGGGAGTGTTCATGCGCTTCCTTTTTGTACGTATTTAATTTTTTATGTGGAAACACATGAGATATTGTATAATGAAAATAGAGAATACTTGTAAAAGGAGAGGAGAGGTTTTATGCTGCAGATTCAGCAATATATAAAAAGTGCTTCTTTGGATGAAGCGTATGAACTTTTACAAAAAAATCGTAACAATCAAATCCTGGGTGGTATGATTTGGTTAAAGATGCAAGATCGAAATATTCCTGTCGCAATTGATTGCAGCGATCTTTTAAGCGATGAAATCATTGAACAGGAAGATGGATTTCTTATTGGGGCAATGACATCCTTAAGAACGTTAGAAACTCATCCTGCACTAAATGCATGGTGTCAAAATATGCTTTGTGACAGTGTGAAAGATATTGTGGGGGTACAGCTTAGAAATATGGCAACGCTAGGAGGAAGCTTGTATTCACGTTTTGGTTTCTCCGATGTTTTATGTGCATTTTTGGCATTGGATACAACCGTATATTTTCATCATGCAGGAGCAGTTAAAATAGAAGACTTTGTAAAAGGGCATGGGGAAAGAGATATAGTAACACATGTATTTGTTAAAAAAGAAGCATTAAAAGCAGCTTTTCGCTGTGTAAGAAGAAGTGCTACAGATTTATCTGTTTTAAATGTAGCAGCTGCTCGTACAGAAAATGAATATCGCATGGTTGTTGGAGCTACTCCAAAATGTGCAAAACGCTACAGTTATTCACTGGATATGTCAAAAGAGGAAATTGCTTCTTCTTTAAAAGAAAAAGTAGAGTGTGCATCGAATTTAAGAGGAAGTGCACAATATCGTAAAGAACTTGTATATGCCTGTGCTTTAAAGGCATTAGCTGCAATAGAGGAGGATTCATATGCTGGTTAATATTAAGGTAAATGGAACACTTATCAAAGAGGAAATTAAAGCAGATTTGCTGCTGCTTGATTTTTTAAGAAATCATGGATGTTACAGTGTAAAGCGTGGATGTGAAACAAGCAATTGTGGTTTATGTACCGTATGGATGGATGGAAAACCTATCTTATCCTGCAGTATGCTGGCAGCTAGAGCAAGTGGACATAGTATTACAACATTGGAAGGTGTACAGGAAGAGGCAAAAATCTTTGCGGATTATATGGCAAATCAGGGAGCAGAACAGTGTGGTTTTTGTTCACCAGGGTTTATCATGAATGTTTTAGCAATGGATAAAGAATTAACAAATCCAAGTGAAGAAGAAATCAATCGTTATCTAGCAGGAAATCTTTGCCGCTGTACAGGTTATATGGGACAGCTTCGTGCCTTAAAAGGGTTTTTGAACCGTGATAAGGAGGCAAAATAAGATGAAATATGTAAATCAGCCAGTTGTAAAAAAAGATGCTTATGCATTGTTAAGTGGAAAACCGGTATATTGTGATGATTTAGCATTAAAAGACTGTTTAGTCATAAAGCTTTTACGCTCTCCTCATGCACATGCACGTATTTTAGATATTGATACAACAGCCGCAAAACGTATTCCTGGAATTGTTGAAATTTATACATATAAGGATGTACCTGGAAGTCGTTTTACATTAGCTGGACAAACGTATCCAGAACCTTCTCCTTATGATCGTAAGATTTTAGATGAAATTGTACGTTATGTAGGAGATGAGGTTGCCATCATTGTTGGTGTAGATGAAGTATGTGCAGAAAAAGCAATGAAACTGATTAAGGTAACATATGAAGTTTTACCTGCACTGCTAGACTTTACAAAAGCAATTGATCATCCAGTTATTGTGCATGAAGAAGATGATTATAAAACGCTTTGTGATATTGGAAATGAACGTATGCGTAATATTTGTTCCAAAGGTGAAAGTGTTGTTGGCGATGTAGATGAAGTGTTTAAAGAATGTGATGTTATCCTGGAAAGAGATTATCATACAAAAGCAAATGCACAGGCAATGATGGAAACTTTCCGCTCTTATGCCTATATTGATACTTATGATCGTTTAAATGTTGTCAGTTCCACTCAGGTTCCTTTCCACGTACGCCGTATGGTGTCTAATGCTTTGGAAATTCCAAAGTCTTCTATCCGAGTAGCAAAACCAAGAATTGGTGGAGGCTTTGGGGCAAAACAGACAGGATGCTGTGAAATCTTTGCGGCATTTGTAACATGGAAATTAAAAAAACCAAGTAAAATCGTTTATACACGAGAAGAAACGTTTATGGCAAGCAATTCTCGCCATGAAATGAAAATGCATGTAAAAATTGGTGCGAAAAAAGATGGGGAAATTCTGGCAATCGATTTGCATACGTTGTCTAATACCGGAGCCTATGGAGAACATGGATCTACTACAGTAGGTTTATCCGGTCATAAATCTTTGCCTATATATAATCATGTAAAAGCAAGTCGATTTACCTATGATGTTGTTTATACCAATACGATGCAGGCAGGTGCTTATCGCGGGTATGGGGCAACACAGGGACAATTTGCGGTGGAAAGCATTGTAAATGAGCTTGCGGATGAACTTCATATGGATCCTTGTGAATTGCGTTTGAAAAACATGGTACAGGAAAAAGAAGTCATGTCGCAGTATTATAATGAATATTTACAAAGCTGTGCACTTGATCGCTGTTTAAAAAGAGCGATGGAAATGATTGACTGGAAAAATAAACCATTGCGTAAAGATATGGGAGATAAGGTACGTTCTTTAGGGGTTGCACTTTCTATGCAGGGAAGTGGGATTGCGAATGTAGATATTGCATCTGTTATTATTAAACTCATGGATGATGGCTTCTATACCCTTGCAATTGGGGCAACCGATATGGGAACGGGATGCGATACGATTTTGGCACAGATGGCTGCAGAATGTCTGGAATGTGACGTAGATCAGATCATTACACAGCCTGTTGACACAGACTCTTCTCCTTATGATACAGGATCTTATGCATCTGCTTCTACTTATGTAACCGGTATGGCAGTTGTAAAAGCCTGTGATGAACTAAAACAAAAATTGATAAAAGAAGCTTCTGTATTATTGGATACGAAAGAAGAATATATTACTTTTGATGGACAGCGTATCATGGCTGTTGAAGAAGGTAAAGAAATTTCTTTGAAAGATTTTGCGAACAAATGTTTTGAAGGGGGAAAAGGAAAGGCTTTGATTGGGGAGGCTTCTCATGTATCTCCAACATCTCCACCACCATTTATGGCAGGTATTGCGGAAGTTGATGTAGATAAATTAACAGGAGAAATTTCTATTGTAGATTATGTTGCGGTAGTAGATTGTGGAACTGTTATCAATACCAATTTAGCACGTGTACAAACAGAAGGTGGTATTGCGCAGGGGATTGGTATGGCACTTTATGAAGATGTTACATATTCTTCTAAAGGGAAAATGCGTAACAATTCTTTCCTTCAATATAAAATTCCAACAAGAATGGATGTAGGGAAAATCCGTGTAGATTTTGAAAGCAGTTATGAAAACAGTGGGCCATTTGGGGCAAAATCCATTGGAGAAGTTGTTATTAATACACCATCTCCTGCACTGGCTTCTGCTGTTGCACATGCAAGTGGAGTCTATGTAAGAACACTTCCAATTACAGCAGAAAAAGTATTGATGAAAAAAGATGAAGAATAGTTTGGTAATTTTAGCGGCTGGAAATTCCAGCCGCTTTCCTGAACATAAACTGCTTTATAAAATCAATACTACATGTATGCTGGAAATAGCACTGCAAAAGGGAAAACAATTACCTGTATCAAAAAGATATGTCGTTGCACAGCATGAACAGGTTGAAAAGCTAGCTTTATCTTATGGATATGAGATCATTCATAATAAGCATCCAGAAAAAGGTATTTCTCATTCCATTGTTTTAGCTGTGAATTCTTGTAAAGAAGATGATGGAATTCTATTTATGGTAGCAGATCAGCCATTATTAAAGGAAACTACGTTACAAAACATATTAGAAAAAGCAGATGAAAAACATATTGTTTGTGTTGGAAATCATGATAACTTTCAAAATCCGATGTTGTTTCCAAAAAGGTACTATGAGGAATTATTACAGCTGCAGGGAGATAAAGGTGCAAAAAAAATTGCTTATGTACATAAAGAGAATGTAATTTGTGTGCCATGTGAAAAAGATGAGGTGTTCGATTTTGATACCAAAAAAGAACTGCAGCAATTTATGATGGAAGGTTTAAATAAAGATAAATGTTAGATTTTTTAATTCTTTTCTGATACATTTATGTATAATAGTATATATAGATGTCAATGAGGAGGTTGCATAATGAAACAAGAAATAAAGTTGATTGTAACGGATTTAGATGGAACTTTTTTAAATGAAGATAAAAAAGTTAGTGCTGCGAATAAACAGGCAATTGCATCTTGCAGACAAAAAGGGATGCAGTTTGCAATAGCAAGTGGCAGACCTTTAGAACCTGTCTTAGAACTTATGAAAGAATGGGGAATTGAAGAACATTGTGACTATGTTCTTGCGATGAATGGTGCAGAGATTTTTGATTGTCATACGAAGGATAAAGAAAGTTTTTATCAGTTGCCTGCGGACGTGATTAAAAATATAATGAAGCACTATGAAAATATGAATGTTCGATTTTACTTGTTTGATAAAAACATTCGCTATGTAAATTATAGTGACGATGAAACGAAAAAAGCAGCTGAAGTATTTGGTGAAATAGAAGTTCAAACAGATATGTTTGCTTTATGCAGCCGTCCATTTACTAAGCTTATTGTTGAATGTGATCCAGAAGATATGTCAATCGTAGAAAAACACGGACAAGAATATCAGAGTGATAGTTGCACATGTTTTAAAAGTGCTCCTAATCTTTTTGAATTTGTAGATCCCAGAGTGAATAAAAGTTATGGATTAAAACAGTTGTGTGAAAGAAAAGGATTTTCCATGAAAGAAGTTTTGGCTTTTGGAGATACAAGCAATGATGTAGAAATGCTTAAAGATGCTGGTGTTGGTGTCTGGATGAGCAATGGTACACAAGATGCGAAAGAGGTCGCAAATGCGTATACGTTAACAAATGAAGAAGATGGGGTTGCCGTTTATTTAAATACACATATATTATAAAAAGGAGAAATCACATGTTAAATTTCAAGGATTTCATCCTTTTTTAAGTTTTGGATAGTATAGTATGCATAGGTACAAATGTTTCTTATGTTTGATGCATAGGAATTTAATCTTATTTTTTATTCCATATAAAGGATAAAATCGTAATCAAAATTAATAATAAGAATATATAAGCTTACGGTCTTTGCAAGATTGTTTGAAAATTATTTGACGCACCAAAGCAGGTGTGTTACACTATCAAAGTTATCTTCTGATAACAGAAATGAGGTAACAATGACAACATTTAATGAATTGAACATTAGCAGCGAAGTAAAAAGAGCTGTTGAAGAGATGGGATATGAAAATGCTACCGACATACAGGCACGTGCCATTCCATGTATCTTGGAAGGAAAAGATGTGCTAGGTCGTTCAAATACAGGAACAGGTAAAACAGCCGCATTTGGTATCCCAGCCATTGAAATGGTAAATCCGGGATGCAAGTATCCAAATGCTTTGATTATTTGTCCAACAAGAGAGCTGGTAACACAGGTCGCTACAGAATTAAGAAAGTTTTCCAAATATAAAGAAGGAATTAAAATCGTTCCTATTTATGGAGGACAGCCAATTGAACGTCAGATTCAGTTGCTGAAAAGAGGTTGTGGTATCGTTGTAGGTACTCCAGGAAGAATCATGGATCATTTAAATCGCCGTACATTAAAACTGGTAGATACAAATATGGTTATCCTAGATGAAGCAGATGAAATGTTAAACATGGGATTTAAAGAAGACATTGAAGAAATTCTTTCCATGATGCCAGAAGACAAAGAACATCAAACGATTTTATTTTCTGCTACATGGCCACAGGATATCTTAAAAATAACAGAACAGTTTCAAAAAGATCCTATACGTGTAGAAATTAAGAGTGCACAAAGAACCATTGATACGGTAGAACAGGTGTATTATGAAGCACCGCGTGGCAAGAAAACAAATGCTCTGCGTGTACTTTTAAATCATTATGATCCTGAGCTTTGTATGATTTTCTGTAATACAAAGAAAATGGTAGATGAATTAAATGATGAGTTAAATAATCATGGAATTAAATCTATTTCTTTGCATGGAGATATGAAACAGGAATTTAGAAGTCGTGTAATGGAACAGTTTAGAAGCGGGAACTTCCCAATTTTGATTGCGACAGATGTAGCAGCACGTGGTATTGATGTGGATGATATTGATTTGGTTATCAACTATGATATTCCTCAGGATAATGAATATTATATTCATCGTGTTGGGCGTACTGGACGTGCGGGAAGAAAAGGGGTTGCGATTACACTAATTAGTGGAAATAAACAGCGAAAAGCATTGCGTGATATTATTCACTATACAAAAACGAATATCGTTCGTCATGCTTTACCTACTTCTGCACAGATGATGGAGGCAAATCGCAATGCCTTCCTTGCGAAAGTAAAAGAAGCATGTGATGAAGGTGTAACAGAAGAAAGTATGGAAATTGCAAATGAATTGATGGCAGATGGTATTGCGTTAGAAAATATTATTTCTGCACTTATTTCCATGACATACAAAAATGAAGTAATCGATATTGAGGAAGAAGAAAAAGTAAAAAATTATGCTTCTGAATTTGATGCCATTACTTTAAAATTCAATGTGGGAAGAGCACATGGAATTAAACCGGGAAATATTGTTGCGGCAATTAGTGAAGAAAGTGGTATTAGTTCGAAAGCAATTGGACATATTGATGTACGAAAAGAATTCTCTTTGGTAGATATCGCGGCTGAAAAAGTAGATCTTGTTTTAACAAGCATGCAAAGAAGTCGTATTCGTAAACAGGAAGTTATGGTAGAAATTGACAGTGCTCCAAAACGAAAAAGAAATCGTCGCAAAGAAGATAAGAAATCGAATGAAGATAAAAAGAATACAAGAAATCACTCTCGCAGAAAAGCAGATGAAAGTATTCGTAAAAATAGAAAAAAAGATAAAAAAGGTTCTCGTCGCTAGAACCTTTTTTATCTATCAAATTCGCAATAAGCTATTGCGCTTCTTCATCTAAAGCTTCAATCAAAAAACTGACAGGTCGAAAACCATCGTTACAGGAAATCATGGCAGATTTTGGATTTTTCATCCATCCGTTATAAAGATTTTCTCCCCCATGCGATAATGTCATGACAAAAGGAGATAGGCTATTCCATGCACTTTCGCACATTCCTTCTGGTTTTTCCCATCCATTCGTAATAAAAATCTGACCTACTTTCAGTTCACAGGCATGTTCTATTGGATTTTCATATTTTTCCATCAAGTCTTTGTGACAAACCATTCTCATAACGGTAATTTTGCATTTTTTCATATTATTCTCCAAGATACATTAGTGTTTTAATTTCCCATATATGCATAAGTCATCAATCTGTCCGTTTTTAAATACAGCACATTTCTTTACGCCCTCAAGTGCAAAATTATTTTTTTCTAATACTTTTTGAGAGGCGATGTTTTTAGAATACACAAGCCCGCTGATACGCAGAATGTCCAGTTTTTGAAAAGCAATTTTACAGATTTCATTGACAGCCTCGCTCATGATGCCTTTCCCCCATAAATCGCTAGATAAGAAATAGCCAATTGCTGCATCTTTTTTATATACATCGCTATCTTGTTCTACAGATATGTTTCCGACAATCTTTCCATCCACCTCAATTGCGCGGAAAATTCCATCTTTTCCTTCGTGTTCTTCCACCATAGTCAGCCACCATATCGCATCTTGTTCTGTATAAGGGGAAGGAATTCGATCAGAAAGATGACTTCTGTCAATGTGATTGCATAAATCTTTTAAAATGTCTTTGTCCTTTCTTGTCCATGGTTTTAATACGATGTTCATAAATTCTCCTCCATTTCTTTTGTAATGAGTACTTCCGCAATTTCCATTGCCTGTACTCTTCGTTTTGCCAGGGTTATCTGTGATTTATACCGATGTGCATTTTCTTTATTTTCTAATGTAATAATGGATGCATTCAATTTGTGTAAAATTGAATGTATCTGTCGTTTTGCTTCTATCAGTTCTTCTTTTGAAAAATCCATAGCTTACTCCTTTTATATCATTTATTAGATTATAACATGTTTTTATCTTTCATAGCTATTAAGTGATGGAACAATGTTTGCACGATCGTTATATATTTAGATTTCTTTCTCTCTTTTATAAAAAATAGTATTTATTTTTGAACTGTTAAAAAGCACTACATCCTGAAAACCATTGAAAATACTGACCCTTTCAGAGATCTAGTAACTTGAAATAACAATGTTATTTGCTTTTTGGTGCCCAAATGGTGCTCGAATTTCCTATGGAGATATAAAATGATGCGGACAAATATAAGGAAAAACCCTACGTTCAAATAGGAATAGAATAGAGAAATTCATATATGAGTGTTATAATCTGAGTAGACAAATTAACAAATTGGAAGTTAAAGGAGAAAAACGTTTATGTTTAGATGTTCAAAATGTAAAAAATGGTTAAAAAGTACTACAACAGAAACAGATGTAGTTTATAACGGTATAACATATCATGCCACTAATGTACCAGCAAAAATATGTCCTGAATGTGGAAAAATAATTGTATATGAAATAATTCAAGAGAGAATTGTTCAATATGCCACTCAAAGAAATGTAAAAAATATTGATTATGAAGAATGTGAGAATGAAGAATCTGCTTCTTCTCAATTAGTGCTATAACTCTCATTTTCGCCGAATTGAGCAGATAGGTAAATCCCAGTTTACGCAAGGGTTTGGGATATTCCCAATAATCAAAAATCTCCCTTTCTATCGCAGACGGAAACGAGTGATTTTTACGGAAAGGGTACCCCTTTCCTGTGCTTGCTACAGAACTTTTCACAAGGGAGTGGAAAGAAATGGATAATCCGAACAGGTAGCAACTTATTTTGAAATGTTACGCAGTTAAAGAGCGTTTTTTGGGAAAAGATATAAAAACATTACCTTATCAGCTTTAGTGCTTGTAATATCTTTCCTATAAAGATTATTAAAACTCTAATGCGTAACACAAAAGTGTAAAACAAGGTTGTTCTAAATTTCCTTTGTAGGTGTGTTAACATCGCCCTATGCTTCTGTGTATTGGCTTATTTGTGATGCTAAAATGATGCCCAATTTAACAAAACCAACTTATATGGCAATATGAGATGATACAAGCAAAAATGGGGGAAACTGTTGATAATACAGGCTTTTTCCTTGATTCAATAGACACTTGCATAAAGTTATAATACGGTTTTCGTCTATATAATCAATAAAAAATATACATTTTTTCATTGCATGAAATTGTATCATAAATAAGTGGAATTATGTGATACGGTTGATATTAGGAAAGAATCATATATAATATTCTTAGACAAGAAGGTGTAAGAGTGAATGTGAAAAGTAAAATTTTAAAAACACGAAATCTTCCTAAAGATGGAAAAAAATTAGATTCTATCGGAACAAAGCCATATATGATCATATGTATATGCATTGTTTTGGGATTTTTTTTACTGTTTACTCGCTTTTACCTTTTTGGAATCGTATTGGTAATTTTATTTCTTTATTATCTGCTGTTTGTAAAAAATGTTGTGCTAATAGAATTTTATGATCAATATGCCGTTTTTTATTTAAATAATGGAAATGAAGAGTGTTTTCTTTTGTTTTGGAATGATATATTAAAATGGAATATTAGCGAGAGTCGAAATGATCTCGATGAATTGCATATTGTTTTAAAAAATAGGGAACATGTAGATTTAAAGTGTCTTGGAAAGAAGAAGATAAAGCGTTGGTTTTCTCAGTTTGTTGATGATGAGAAAACAAAAAAGGAGCTTCATGAACAGCATATTTAATGCTGTTTTTTTAACTACAGGTATTTGCAAAGAAATTTACATACGTTATAATGATGAAAGAAAGCAGGGAATTTATGAAAACGATTAAAGATTTTTTGGATTTTACAAATTTGTCAAAAGAGTGGAAATCGGCACTTCTTGTTTTGGTTGTATCGAGTCTTTTGTATTCTTCCTTTTATACGTTGGTAATGCGTATATTGTTTATGATGAATAATTCCGTTTTGTATTACATGGCATTGTATTTGATCGTAGTCTTTTCTGGTGTTGTCTATATGATGATTCTAATGAATTTTTTAAAAACCAAAAGAGAAGACATACGGAAAGTGAAGTTTCGAACATTTCTACTTCCTTTGGTTTTGGTACAAAGTATTTATTTTGTTTTGATGGCAGGTGGAAGTTTTTTATCATTGTATTTGATTGAAAAAGATATGCAGCAGGCTAATATGATCGTAAATGTAATATTAATGTTGTTTTTGATGTTTTATATTCCAGTACAGATATTTGGAGCTTTTCATATATATGATGGTAAAAGAAATCCTTTTTCTGTAATTAAATCAAGTTTTCAAACGATTTTTACTCATTATCGTTCTGTTTTTTATAGTATTTTACTGCTTGTTGTAATTGTGGCTTTATATTACAGTTTAACCAGTGCTTTTTTTGGGATAGGGTATACGTTTTATCCATTTTCAGCCGTAATCGATATCATGACCATGAATCCGTTTATGATTGCATGTACATATATAACGGAAATTGGAGGAAATATGAATGTATTGATGGCAGTGATTTTTTCCTTTGTATATGGAATTCTTATATGTGGAGCTTTATGTTTCTACTACATGTTTATGGCATGTATTCATGATGGAGATGTAAACGTATAATATTGTAAAGGGTGATGTTTATGCAGATAGAATATGAAATTTCAGTTGCAGTTTCCTTGCAGTGGGAAGAGTCCTGTAAAGCAGTTGAGCTTCACATTCATAAAGTAGAAGGAGAAAATTTTTTGACGATTCAAGTACAGCCCCTTTTAAATTAATGACAGCGATTTGCTGTCTTTTTTTATACTTTTATGAACAATTTTAAACTAGGCTCATATACTAGAGTGAATAAGGGCGAATTGCTTATAGGAGGAGGAATAATATGCGAATGAAACTGAAGGAAGTGTTTGCGGCATTTACGCATGTCAGCTTTCTAGAAACCATAGATTCCAGTAAAGAAATGGAGCTGCATGTAGAAGTAGAAGATATGGATGAAAAACCATGCCTGGATCATTATTTTATAAAAATAGAATATGAGGATGGAGAGATTTGTATTGCACAGATTCTTATGAATCCTCAGAAAAAAACAGGAAGTATTTGTGTAAAACATGCTTCAGGTTGTGGATGTCATATAAGTGAATGTGATGAATATGGAAATCCAGTTGAGGGTTATAAGCGAAAATGGATAGTAAACCAGAAAGAAATTATTGAAGATAGTGTGGATATAAAAAATGAAGAAAGTGAAAAAGAGGTGTATGTACGTTTGGAACATTATAATGCAGAGAAAACGACGCTTCATATAAGAAAGCACAGGCTGTCTTTTGAAAATGAAGAGTATGAAGATGACTGTAATGATGAATACAATGTGTGTATACAAGATGATACAGATCAAAAATGGGATATAACTTTAAAGAAAGAAAATGCATTTGAAGAATGCATACAAATACCAAGAGGAAAATATTATGTGGAAACACAGCAGCAGGGATATGATAGCTGGTTTTTAGTTAATGGACAGGAAAAAGACTGTCTGGTTTTGGATGATGAAGATACACGATTGGATATGTTTTATCGGGAAAGAAAAGATGCAGAACTGCAGTTATCATTAACACGAAAAACCCCACAGGGGAAATGTCTGGAAATGGATAGAGAAGAAGTATGGTATGTACGAATTGTATCACTGTATTATGATGAAATAATAGAACTGAATTGTGAGAATGGATTTTCACAAACACTTTCCCATTTATGTCCGGATTGTTATGACATCTATCTGGTAGACAGAGATGGATTGGATACGTATTATTGTGTGAATGGAGTAATACAGGAAGATCGTGCCTGCATCTGTCTTGAAAAAGCGGAACATGCTTGTATTGAGATCGTACAGGAATGTGAACTTCCAACTGTTCAGTGCGGTATTTTACGTATAGAAAAAGCAATTCAAAAAGATGGAGAATTATGGAAACCCTGCGATGATGAGAGCTTTACGATAGAAGTGGAAGGTAATGATTTTTGTGAACAATTCGTATTGGATGGCGAAAATGATTTTTGTATCGTGCTTCATGATTTGAATGAGGGATGTTACCGTGTAAAGGAACTTTCAAATGAAGATATTTGTTATCTTGTGGATGGAGAAGAAACCTCTTGTGCACAGGTGCAGGTAGAAAATGAACATTGTTATCTGGTACAAATTATTACTGCTTATAAAGAGAAAGGGAAACTTCGAATAGAGGCATATGAAGAAAATGAACATGTATGTAAACCTTGCAGGGAAGAGATTTTCCATGTGATACTATCCTCTTGTTTTCATAGCTATGATATAGAATTAAACGAGGGAAATAACTGGTGTGTTTGTTTTGATGATCTTCCCTATGGAACTTATGAACTTGTTGAACAAGGAGATAGTGACTCTTGTATCTGTTATCTGGTAAATGGAAGAAGAGAAAAAAACGCCAGAATATATATTGATGATCGGATGCAGGAAGTATGTATTATGAGCACTTGTAAAAGACAAGCGGGAAATTTGAAAATTTATGCTTATGAGGAGTGTAAAAAGAAAGAAAATAGTTTTGAAGTATCTTTGTGCAAAGAAGATTTTGAAGAAACTTATACCTTATGCGAAGAGAATAACTGGTGTATTGAAGTTTCTGGATTGTACTGGGGGGAATATCGATTACAATCAGCTCAGGCAATTTTTCTATGCAATGATAAAGAGTACTATGAAGATCTTTGTATATATATGGATGAAAGAGATAGAGAAATTGGAATACGCAGTGATATGCGTGAGCAGGGAGGAAAGTTAATTCTTACCCAGTATGTGAGAAATCAGGATGGGAATGCACATATGCCATTTTGTGAAAATGTCTATCCTGTAGAATTGTTTGGAAATGGAGTGCATGAAAAGGTATATTTATGTAAACAAAATGATTTCTGTGTATGTTTTACGGATTTGCTTCAGGGATGTTATCAGATAAGAAGTTATGGAAAAAATGGATGTGATGAAGAAGGAGAAGAAAAAATCATCAATTTAGGATGTGAAGATGTAAATGTTGATATCATGCAGGAAGAAGAAAATGGTGTAGTTCTTTTAAAAATATGTCCAAATGGAAACTGGAATTTATGCGGCTGTTTTGAAGTGGAGCTTACTTCCTGTGATACACATCAGCACATTGTATTAGATGCATCGAATTCTTATTGTGTGTGTCTGCATGATTTATGCATGCAGGAGTATGAAATCTGCGTAGATGATGGAATTGAAGGATTTGTTGTGGATGGCTTGAAACAAGATCATGGATGTTTCTTCTTTGATGGAGAAGATAAGGAAATCTGTTTACTTGCAAGAAATGAGAACATGATTGAAATTAGCGCTTATGAAGAAGAGGATAATTGTGTTTATGAGCCAAATCAAAACTCCTGTTATGAAGTGGTTATCGAAGGAGAAGGTGTTTGTGAAAGTGTAGTTTTGGACAAATATAATCATTTCTGTGTACAGCTTTATAGTATGTGTGATGGATATTATGAAATATATCAGAAACAGGAAGATACGCTTTTGTGTTATGAAGTAAATGGAGAAGTTTGTGAGCGGGCATGTGTTACTTTATGTCAAAACTGTGCAGATGTAGTCTTGCGAAATGCCAGAGGAATGGGTGCGAAACTTTGTCTTCATGGTTTGATAGAAGAAAACAGTATACAAAAAAGTATCGAAAAAGAAATCAGACTTGTTTTATGCAGAGCTGGAAAACGCTGGTCTATTTCCTTAAATAAAGAAAATCAGGGTTGTGTTTGCTTAGAAGATTTGGAATGTGGAAGTTACACATTAACAGGTATCGATGAAGAAGAACTTCGCTTTGAAACAGCAGATGGTATTTTCCATGACGCAGTATGTATCGAAATAGGAAGAGAAGAAGTTGATATTCAAGTAATTGTTACAAAGAAAACAGAATTTCCTTTGACTGTTCAATATCATTCTAAAAACAAAGAATCCTGTCAGGTACGTATGCAGCACAGAGGAAAAACGCATACCTTTATGCTGGAAGAAGATAATGAGTGGATGAAGATGCTGGGACTTTTAAAAGAAGGCGATATTTCTTTAGAGGTAATGGAAGGTATTCCTGTATCTTATATCGTAAACGGTTCTAAAATGCAGCAGGCTCGATTCTTATTAGACAAAGAAACTTTTGTTGAAATTGTGCCGGAGGATAAAGAAGAAGGTGTAAAAGGGGAAGTATATTTACAGTGTGTAGAAGCAATGGATTCTTGTGAAAGTTATAGACAGCCTTCTGTTGATGATTGTTATCAGGTAGGTATTGATGGTGAAAATTATCATGAAATATTTGAGTTAAATAAAGAAAATGGATGGAAAGTGAAAGTAACGAATTTAAAGGATGGAAATTATGAAGTAAAAGAAATTGGTGGAACGATGTGCACTTATATGGTAGATGGAAAAGAAGAAACAAGAAATGTTACAATCCATGTACAAAATGATACCCATCATATAAAAATTGTTACTGGAAGAAATTTAGAGGAACACAAAAGTTCACTTGAAATCTGTATGATGGAACAGCAAGATGGAAATATGGTATATCCAAAACAGGTATATCATGCAGTACTTCATCATGGTATACAGCATAAAATGATAGAGCTGAATCCAGAGAATCATTTCTATGTAAGCTTGCAGCATTTAGAAGATGGTATGTATGATTTAGAACTTCAGGAAAATGGCAAAGCATTCTATATATTGGATGGAACAAATAAAAAACAAGATTCTCATATCGAAATGAAAAGTGATCATCATACCTTGCAAATCGTTTTACAGAAAGAAAACAAAGGAAGTATACGCATTGAAAAATATGTGCGCAAAGGGAATCAGAAACAATTGCAGCCTTCCAATCAGGATTGTAAAATACGCATATCAAAACCTGGATATAATGAAATCTTTACATTATGCAAAGATAACTCGTATACATGTATGGTGTATGGATTGGAAGATGGAGAATATGTTATTAGCAGTGTAGATGCATTGGAACCATTAAGCTATATCGTAAACAAAGGCAGTGAGAAAACAAATGGAACTTTAGAAGTTCATGGAAATCATAATCTTGTAGAAGTGATTGAAAATCGGGATGCCTCCTATGGATTTTTAAGAGTTACTAAATTTATGCGTAATATGCAGGGACAGCTTGTTCCTCCATCAGATGCAGAGATTTTCCGTATCTTGGTAACTGGCAATAATTTTTCAATGCAGTATGAATTAAATGAGGATAATGACTGGCAGCAGGATATCACAGGGCTTGCACCGGGAAGATATGAGGTAAAAGAAATCAGTGCACATAATTATCAGGTCAGCTATGTTGTAGATACCAGCGCAGAAAGTACACAAGCTATCATAGATGTACAGGAAAATGTGCATACGGTTCAAATTATCAATTCTATTCAAGCACCAGCTACGGTTTTGGAAATTACAAAATTTATCCGTCAGGGAAATGGAAATTTGATGCGACCGGTTAGTGGAGATGTCTTTTTGGTAAATATTACAGGAGAAAGTGTGAAACGGCAGGTAGAATTAAATAATGGAAATAGTTTTACAGCGCGATTAAGAGATTTGCCAAGTGGTGTTTATCAAATCGAAGAAGTGGGCAAGGAAGATTTTGTAGTAACATATCGTGTTAATGGAGGGGCAGAAAGCAGCCAGGCCAGTGTTGATTTGAAAGAACGTAATCAGGTCGTAGAAATCATTAATGAACGTGCTGGAAATTTAAATACCATGGAAATCTTTAAGTATATGCTGGAGAAAAATGGGAATTTTATCGCCCCTAATCAAAATGAAGTATTCTATTTTGAACTGCGAGGAGAAGGTGTGTTTGAACGTTATGAATTGAATGCTAATAACAACTGGCACATAACTCTTACACAATATCCAAGCGGAACATACCAGGTCAAGGAAATAGGTTCTTCTTATCGTGTACAGTATTTTGTAAATAGCGATGTGTTACAGGATCAGGCTGTTTTTGAGGCACAGCCAGGAAAAACAAATATTATTGGTATCATCAATTATCGAAACAATGTGCAAAATGGCAGCATGCGTATAAGCAAAAAAGTAGAAGGACAAAATCAGCCGGATAAAATGAACAGTTATATCATAGAAGTAAGAAATGAGAGTGCAGGATATTCTCATGATGTAACATTGGATGATGAAAATAATTTTACAAGTGAATTGAACAATCTGCCTTATGGAAGGTATGTACTGTATGAAAATTCAGAAGATTTTATGTACTGGATAATGGATGGAAAGATTCTAAATGGAAGAGCTGTGATTGATGTTCAGGATGAAAAAATGCATGAAATTATAGCTGTTAACAAAGCAGACATATCTGAAAAAAAACACGAAGACATTCATATTGTATTTTAAGAGAAATGGCGTTTTGACAGCGCCGTTTTTCTTTTGTTTAAGAAAAATGAAACATAATTTGTGAAAAAATGTGCAAATGATGAGGATATACAGAGGATTTCTAAAAAAATCCCTAGTAAAATAATAAAATTAGTTTTATAATATTAAAGTAAAGGTTAAGCAAGGAGGAAAAACTAAATGACAAAGAAATTTATGTCAATGGACGGTAATACTGCTGCTGCACATTGTGCCTATGCATTTACCGAATTATCTGCGATCTATCCTATTACACCATCTTCACCAATGGCTGAAGTTGTTGACCAGTGGGCTACACAGGGTCGCAAGAATATTTTTGACAGTGTTGTAAAAGTCGCTGAACTTCAATCTGAAGGAGGAGCTGCTGGTGCAGTTCATGGTGCTCTTCAGGCTGGGACTCTAGCTACTACATTCACTGCATCTCAGGGGTTATTGCTGATGATTCCTAACATTTACAAAATGGTTGGGGAATGTTTGCCAGGAGTTATCCATGTTGCTGCACGTGCATTAGCTACAAGAGCACTTAACATCTTTGGTGATCACGAAGATGTTTACTCTGTTCGTCAGAGTGGAGTATGTATGTTAGCTTCTCATTCTGTACAGGAAGCTATGGACTTGGCTGGTGTTGCTCACCTGTCAGCTATTAAAGCAAGTGTTCCATTTATTCACTTCTTTGATGGATTCCGTACATCTCACGAAATTCAGAAAATCGAAGTTATGGATACAGAAGTGTTCAAAGACTTAATTGATAAAGAAGCTTTGGCTAAATTCCGTAAAAATGCTTTGAACCCACACACAAACCCAGTTACTCGTGGTGGTGCTGAAAATGATGACATTTTCTTCCAGGGTGTTGAAGCTAGAAACAAACATTATGATGCAGTTCCTGATGTTGTTGCTGAATACATGAAAAAAATCAGTGAAATCACAGGACGTGAATATGCTCCATTTACATATTATGGTGCAAAAGATGCAGAACGTGTTATCGTTGCTATGGGTTCTGTTACAGAAGCTGCTAAAGAAACAATCGATGCATTGACTGCAAACGGAGAAAAAGTTGGTATGATCAAAGTTCACTTGTATCGTCCATTCTCTGTTAAATACTTATTGGCTGTGCTTCCAGAAACAGTTAAGAAAATTGCTGTATTGGATCGTACAAAAGAAACAGGTTCTATCGGTGAACCATTGTACTTGGATGTACTTGCTGCATTAAAAGATAAAGACATCGAAATCATCGGTGGACGTTATGGTTTAGGTTCTAAAGATACACAGGCTTACCACATTAAAGCTGTATTTGATCACCTAAATGAAACTGAATTGAAAAACGGATTTACAATTGGAATCAATGATGATGTTACTCACACAAGCTTGCCTTGTGATGAAACATTCCATGTTCCTGCAGACTACACAAGCTGTCTGTTCTGGGGATTAGGTTCTGATGGTACTGTTTCTGCAAACAAATCAACAGTAAAAATCATTGGTGATAACACAGATATGTATGCACAGGCTTACTTTGCATATGACTCTAAAAAAGCTGGTGGGGTAACTCGTTCTCACTTGCGTTTTGGAAAATCTCCAATCCGTTCAACTTACTATATCAGTAATGCGGACTTCATTTCTTGTTCACTAGATGCTTACATGTTCAAATATGACATGGTAAGAAACATCAAAGATGGTGGTACATTCTTGTTGAACACAACATTCTCTAAAGAAGAAATCGTTGAGCATATGCCTAACCGTATGAAAGCTCAGTTAGCTAAAAAACATGCTAAATTCTATATCATCAATGCAACTAAGATTGCTCAGGAAATCGGTATGGGACGTAGAACAAACACAATTCTACAGTCTGCATTCTTCGCATTGAACGAACAGATCATGCCATTAAGTCAGTCTGTAGATTTGATGAAAGCATTCGCTAAAAAATCTTATTCTAAGAAAGGTGATGCTGTTGTAGAACTTAACTACAAAGCAATCGATGCTGGTAAAGATGGAATCGTTGAAGTAACTGTAGATCCAGCTTGGGCTGAACTTCCATTTGATTCAACTCGTAAATTGACTGGTGATGAATACTTCGATAACCATGTTGCAGTTATCAATGGTCTTGAAGGATATGATATGCCAGTATCTGCATTTACTGGAGACTTCTTGTTAGATGGATCTATCCGTAACAATGTTGCATTTGAAGAAAAACGTACAATTGCTGTACAGGTACCTACTTGGCACCCAGAAAACTGTATCCAGTGTGGAATCTGTAGTTTCGTATGTCCACATGCTACTATTCGTCCATTCTTGTTGACTGACGAAGAAGTTGCAAATGCACCTATGGAATTCAAAACAGTTCCTGCAATGGGTAAAGGTGTAGAAAACATGAAATATCGTATTCAGGTTACTCCTGCAAACTGTGTAGGTTGTGGTCTATGCGTTGTTGAATGTCCAGGTAAAGCAGGTAACAAAGCTCTTGAAATGGTTGATATCAACGAAAAACTTGATCAGGAACCACTTGCAGATTACCTATTCAAACAGATTGATTACAAAACTGAATTCTTCCCTAAAGATACAGTTAAGGGATCTCAGTTCTTAATGCCTTACTTTGAAGTAAGTGGAGCATGTCCAGGATGTGGGGAAACTCCATACTACAAACTTGTTTCTCAGTTATTCGGACGTGACATGTTAGTTGCTAATGCTACTGGATGTTCAATGATCTACTGTTCTTCAACTCCATCAACTCCATTTGTTAATGACAAAAACGGAGAAGGTGTTGCTTGGGCAAACTCATTGTTTGAAGATAATGCTGAATTCGGTTATGGTATGGCATTGTCACAGAACTACAAAGAAGCACGTATTCTAAAAATTATGGAAGACAACATGGAAACTGTTGAACCAGAATTGAAAGAAGCATTTGCTAAATATATCGAAGTTCACGGAGATCGTGAAGCTGAAAGAGAAGTAGCTCCAACAATTAAAGAATTAGCTGCTAAATCAAGTGTTGAAGCAGTTAAAGAATTAGCTGAAGATGACTTAGTAAGCAAATCTATCTGGATCGTTGGTGGAGACGGATGGGCTTATGACATCGGTTACGGTGGATTAGACCACGTATTAGCTAACGACTTGAACGTAAATATATTAGTACTAGACACAGAAGTTTACTCTAATACAGGTGGACAGTCTTCTAAATCTAGTCAGGCTGCATCTATCGCTAAATTCGCTGCTGGTGGTAAAACAACAGCTAAGAAAGATTTAGGACAGATTGCTATGGCTTATGGACATGTATATGTAGCTTCTATTTCTATGGGTGCAAACAAAGCACAGACATTGAAAGCATTGAAAGAAGCTGAAAGCTATGATGGACCATCTTTGATCTTAGCTTACTCACCATGTGCTGAACACGGTATTAAAGGTGGATTGGCTAACCACCAGAGAACACAGGCAAAAGCTGTTGAATGTGGATATGTAGATCTATATCGTTATGATCCAAGAAAAGAACAGCCATTGACTATTGACTCTAAAGAACCAGATTACGATAAAATGTTAGACTTCATGTTAACAGAAACTCGTTTCGCTCAGTTACCTAAATTAAAAGGTGAAACAGCTTACGAAATGTTTGAAAAAACTAAGAAAGATGCTCAGAAACGTCACAGACGTTTATTGGCAATCGCTAAAGAAGATATCTAGTAAGCGAATCAAGAGGACTTCGGTCCTCTTTTTTTTATAGGAAATTGCGTTTGTTTCTGCTATACTTACACTAGAGGTGTCAAAGAATGAGAAAAAAAAGAAAACGTAATAATCGGATTCAACATTTGTTGAAAATCATTTGTTTAGAATTGGTTGTTATCGTATTGTTATTATTATGTTTTGTATATATTCTTCCTAGAAATCCTGTTTCAGAAATTATTTTAGATTTTATAGAAGAAAAACCATTGGTTGTTTTAGATGCAGGGCATGGAGGTTATGATGTAGGAAGTGAATTTAATGGAGTGTATGAAAAAAATATTACTTTAGAAATTACAAAAAAAGTAGGGGAGGAATTGGAAAGAAGAGATATTCCAGTTACATATACAAGAGATAGTGATCATGTAGACTGGCCAAGTGATGAATTACAGGATTTGGAAGAACGTGTACATATATCAAATACAAGTGGAGCTTCTTTATTTATATCTATCCATACAAATGCGACAGAAACAAAAGATGGGCAAGGATTTGAAATATGGGCGAAAACTAGTGACGAACAAACAGAGAAACTGGCAGAAAACATAGAACAGGAGGTCGTAACACTTCCTTATATTACCGATCGAGGAATAAAAGATGAACAAACCTCTCCTTTGCACGTGCTTCATTATAATGAACTTCCTGCAGTCTTGATTGAGGCTGGTTTTCTAGAAAGTAAAGAAGATTGTGAGTATTTGTTGGTAGAAGAAAAACAAACTGAATTTGCGAAAGAAATCGCAGATGGAATAGAGAATACCTTAAAGGATATGGGGGTATTACAAGATGATGTAAAATGATTTTTATGATAAAAGAGTACTTAATGGTATGCAGGGAAATAGAATATAAAAAACAATGAAACTAAATATCTTATTTGATATCTTGTTTCTTTGTTTTTGGTATAAATGAAATGTTTTAAATTTAATTGCGATGGTAAATTTCTAAGGTAAAGGTTTCATAAGGTATTCTTTTTACTAATGTAAAATAATATTGAAACTCTTTTGGAAAATAAATGTTTCCTTCATGATGACCAGGTATACGTGATAATAGAATTTCATCACACCAGGGAAGTGCCTGTTTATAAATAGATGCACCTCCACATACATAGATATCTTTCCCTGATTGTTTAAAAGATTCTAGTATTTCTTCTAATGAAGAAACAACTTCTACATCAGGATAAGAAACACCTTTCTTTGATACTACAATTGTTTTTCTTTCCGATAAAGCTTTCCCAATTGTTTGGAAAGTTTTAGATCCCATTAAAATAGTGTTATGCAGTGTAGTTTTTTTAAAATGCTTTAAATCTTCATCATTATGCCAAGGCATGCCATAATATCCATTTGGATTTCCTATAAGAAGATTTTCATCTGTTGCGACAATGATTCGAATCATACTATCCCTGCTTTCCAGTTATAACCATATCATGTTTTTTACATATCTTCTAGTATGTAATTTTTTTATTTATTTTTACAAGGAAGAAAGAGGAAAAGAATTGACATTTAGATAGAAACTTCTTATATTATAGTAGGTATGCTATGCAGAAAGGATGGAGAGTTATGATAGATTTTATTACAACCCCGTTTTCTTTAGAAGACTTGAAGAAATTAAAAGAAGCAGGAAGTACGAGTGTGGTGATTGGAACTCCGTTTTTTTCTGTTAGAAACGTACATGATTTTTCTGTAGAAGAACTTCCTTTAGTAAAGAAAGAATGTCATAAATTAGGATTACGTATGTATGTACTGGTAAATCGCTTCTTTGTGGAAGAAGAATTAGAGGCTTTACGTGAACATTTACAACGTTTAAAAGACTTGGATGTAGATGGTATTTATTATGGTGATGAGGGCGTTTATCAGGAGGCAAAAGCACTAGGTATAGAAAATCGTTTGATTTACAATCCAGATACATTAATAACAAATCATAGTGATGTACAGTATTATTTAGATGAAGGAATTTCTATGGTTACGATTTCTAAAGAAATCACTTTGGATGAAATTTGTGCTATTGCGAAAAAAGTGCAGGGAGAGTGTGAAGTCATTATCCATGGTCGCTTAAATATGATGCACAGTAAGCGTAATTTATTAAGTAATTATTTTTCTTTTTTAGGAAAAGAAGAAGATATTAGAAATAAGATGGATCTGTATCTTATGGAAGAGCATAGAGATGAGCATATGCCAATTGTGGAAGATGAAACAGGAACACATGTATTTACTGGATTTACGTTATCCAGTTTTGATGAAATCAAAGATATGGTGCATGCAGGAATTCGTCATTTTCGCATTGATGGTATTTTCCATGATGCAGATTATGTTATTGAAGCTTTAAAACTATACAAGTCTATTTTACAGGATGAGGTTAAAGGAAGAGAAGTGTTTGAAGCATACAAAAAGAAATATGAAAAAGATCATGTAACACATGGTTTCTACTATACAAAAACAAGTAAAGTGAAGGAGGGCTAAGAACATGAAGAAAATTGAGCTTTTAGCTCCGGCAGGGGACTTAGAGCGTTTAAAAATAGCGATTCTTTATGGAGCGGATGCCGTATATCTTGGAGGAAAACAGTTTTCTTTACGTTCCCGTGCCAGCAATTTTGATATTGAAGATATTGCGAAAGGTGTACAATTTGCGAAAGAACATAATGCCCATGTACATGTAACGGTAAATATGCTGCCGCATGAAGAAGATATGGATGGATTGAAAGAATACTTGATGGAACTTGAAAGAGTGGGAGTAACTGCAATTATTGCGGCATCTCCAACCATTATGATGTGTGCTAAAAAATATGCACCAAAACTGGAAGTGCATGTGAGTACACAGCACTCTTCTACCAATTCAGCTGCGGCAAATTACTGGAAAAGCAAAGGAATGGATCGTGTTGTGCTTGCCAGAGAAGCTACTTTGGAAGAAATTAAACAAAGTGCTAAAAATAGTGATGTTCCTTTGGAGGTATTCCTTCATGGAGCAATGTGCATTTCTTATTCAGGACGTTGTGTTTTAAGTAACAATATGACGGGAAGAGATGCTAATCGAGGAGGATGTGCACAAAGCTGCCGCTGGAAATATCGCTTATTTGAAAAAGATCGTCAGCTAAATGATGATATGCATTTATTTTCTATGTCAAGTAAGGATTTAATGGGTGCAGATTATGTAGCTGACTTGATAGAAGCAGGTGTAGCAAGTTTAAAAATAGAGGGACGAATGAAAAGTGCTTACTATATTGCGACACTTGTAAAAGCGTATCGCTTGCTGATTGATGAAATTTATGAAAAAGGAAGATTAACGCCTGAACGCATGAAATGGTATTATGATGAACTTGCAAAGGCGGAAAATCGACCGACAGGAGTTGGTTTCTTTGAAGGACAGCCGCGTTATAGCGGTCAGCTTTTTGGAATTAATGGAGCTGGTGTTACACAGGAATTCATTGCGTATGTACTAGATTATAATGAAGAAACGAAAGAAGCAACATTAGAAGTTAGAAATAACTTTAAAGGACATATAGAAGCAGAGGTATTTGGACCTTCCATCACAACGACACGTTTTATGTTTAATGATCTATATGATATGGATGGAAATGTAATGGAAGTCGCAAAAACACCAATGCAGATCATTAAGGCAAAAGTGCCTTGTAAAATGGAAAAAGATGCTATGATTCGTAAAGTCATGGTAAAAGATCGAAGAGAAGTTTATTAAGAAAAGAGGATAAAGTATGAAATTAAGTAATAGTTTCTTTTACACAATTCGTGAAAATGCAAAAGATGAAGATAGTACAAGTGGAAATCTGCTTGTGCGTTCAGGAATGATCAAAAAAAGCAGTGCTGGTATCTATATGATCATGCCAATGGGGAAAAGAGTTTTACAAAAGATTGAAAATATTGTACGTGAAGAAATGGATGCAACAGGTGCACAGGAATTATTGATGCCTGTTTTGATTCCAGAGGAAGTATATGAAAAAAGTGGTCGTAGAGAAGCATTTGGGGCAAATATGTTCGCATTAAAAGATCGTTATCAGAAACGTTATGTTATGGGGCCTACTCATGAAGAACTATTTACAATTGCGGCAACTATGAAAGGAAGTTCTTATAAGGATTTCCCATATAATCTATACCAGATTCAAACAAAATTCAGAGATGAAACACGACCTCGCTATGGCTTGATTCGTGTACGTGAATTTATTATGAAAGATGCATATTCCTTTGATGTAGATGAAGATGGACTACATACATCTTACATGAAAATGTTTAATGCATATAAAAACATCATGGATCGTTTAAATCTAACTTATAAAATTGTTAAGGCTGATACTGGTGCCATGGGAGGAAGTTTGAGTGAAGAATTCCAGGCAATTACACCAATTGGAGAAGATGTGGTTGTTGGATGTGAAGGCTGTGATTTCTCCAGCAATCTGGAAGTTACAGAAGTAGTCGATGTTTTAAAAGACAGTGATGAAGCAGAATTAGAAATGGAAACAGTGGAAACACCAAATGCGAAAACAATAGAAGAAGTTGCGGCATTTTTTGGGAAACAGGCTAAAGATTTTGTTAAGACATTGATTTATCGTGTAGATGGAAAAACATATGCTTTTCTTTTAAGAGGAAATAGAGAACTAAATGAAACTAAAGTATTGAAACTGTTAAAAGCAACAGAAATTGAATTGGCAGATTTTGCGGAAGTAGAACGTGTTACACATGCAAAAGTTGGGTTTGCCGGTCCTGTTGGAATTGAGTGCCCAGTTATCATGGATCGTGAAATAAGTCATATGAAAAACTTTATTGTAGGAGCAAATAAAACAGATCATCATATTAAAAATGTAAATTTGAAAGATTTCACTGTAGAAACTGTTGCGGATATTGCCCAGGTACAGGAAGGAGATATTTGTCCTGTATGTGGAAAGAAATTAACGTTTGATAAAGGAATTGAAGTAGGAAATACATTTAAATTAGGTACAAAATATGCGAAAGCACTTGGTTTGGAATACCAGGATATAAATAATAAACTTCATCCAGTAGAAATGGGATGTTATGGCTTTGGGTTAGGAAGAGCGATGGCAGCAGTTGTAGAACAGCATAATGATGAGGCAGGAATTATCTGGCCAGCATCTATTGCGCCATTTGAAGTGGCTGTGGTTGTTGTTAACAGCAAAGATGAAGAGCAAATGAAAGTTGCAAATGCTTTATATGAAGAAATGAAAAAAGCTGGTATTGATGTAGTATTAGATGATCGTAAGGAACGTGTCGGTGTTAAATTCAAAGATATGGAACTTATCGGTATTCCATATCGTATTACAGTAGGAAGAGGTATTTCTGAAGGCAATGTGGAATTCCGTGCACGTACGGCAAGCGAAAATGAAAATGTGAAACTTGATGAAGTTGTAACAAAACTACAAACAATTTTACAAAAATAAATTCAGACAGGTCTTGTGCCTGTCTTTTTATATTGAAACAGTATTTCTTTGTGATATCATTATAGATAAGATAGTGTATCTTCTTTCAAAAGAAAGGAAGATGATGAAATATGAAAGAAGAAACGTATAAAATTATTGGTATTTTGATTTTTGGAATAGGGTTTTTCATTGTTTTCGCAGCTATATTTCTTTTCTCTATGCAAGATATGAGTGCTAAAATTGATATAAGTAATGAATCTATACAATTAGATGGATTTATTCATGATACAGTGGACTTTGATGAGATTAATAAAATTGAATATTTGGATGATTTTGAAATACATGGTGGAAAAAAAGGAGCGGGTTTTTCGAATAATGGATATTTTTCCGGCGATGCGGATTTTAAAGATATAGGTCAATGCAGAGCGTATGTTTATTATCATGAAAAATATTTTGTTGTTATGTATACAGATGAAGAAACGATTATCTTTAATGAAAAAAGTGAAGAAGAAACAAAAGATATATATAATACATTACTGGATAAAAAGCAGAAAGATGATAAACAATAAAATCTGATTTTTATGAAACAAATGATTGTTAAATGAAACAAAAATGATGAACCTTGAAAACAGTTTTTCTTTCTTATTTACTATACCTATAGTATAATATAGTCGATAAGGCCTTTGCCCTATTTTGCGATAACGCGATAAGCGAAAGGAGCAGAACAAAATGAAAGAAACTTTATATTTAAACAAGGAACTCGCTATTTTAAATTATAGTGCAGGATATGCAAGAAATCCGGAACAACTTTTAAAGTCTAGTACGTTTTCAAATTATGTGCATAACTACATTGATTATTTAAAAGAAGCAGATGAAGATTTATACTACTATGTAATTAATGGGAAAACAGCAAGAGAATCTACGGTAGAATTAATTAAATTATTCCGTATGTTAAGAATTTTTAAAATTGATGAAATTGAATCACCTTATTTACATGATAAAGGTCGTTTGTTGGAACTTATTGAAGAAATGTACAACTTTTGGAAACGTCATCAAAGATTTTCTGTTATCCATAGTGGAAATGGGAATGCTTTACAGGATTTAAGTTTTGTACAGGCAGATTCTAATTTTAATAATTTAATTCTAGCAGTATATCGTTCTTTGGAAGAAGAAATCATGGGACGAAAAAATCGAGTATATCGTCAGATGCAGGCTGGTACGAATGCGGCAATTTCTGTGCAGAATTTAAATGTAAAATTGTCTGATACGTATGCAGCATTAAAGGATATTCCATTCATTACATCAGTTATGCTGAGAACTCCAATGATTTTACATCCAAAATCAAATAAACGTACAGGAATGTTTACAGAAACAGAAAACAATCCAATTCATGAGTTTAGCGGAGATAAAGACACATGGTTCTGTTATCCATGTAAAATCGGAAGTTTGTTGGCTTTTGTTTATTTCCATCGGGATTTTATTTCTTCAGCAGTTTCTTTAGGAAACCTGTTTGAATTGGCAACGGTTGATGAATGTCGTAAAAAACCGGATTTGATCTGTTTGTTTGGAAATGAAGATGGAAAAGACCAGACAACATTCCATTATGATAAAGAAGAAGATATCTGGATTGGTTGTGTAAGTTATAATGAGCGCATTGAATATTTTGGATATTTAAAGAAAATGTCTTTAACGCTTCATAATGTTCGTAAGATGCAGCATGGATGGCTTCCAATTCATGGGGCATTTGTGAATATTACTTTAAAAAATGGAAAACGTAAAGGGATCATGTTGATGGGAGATTCTGGTGCTGGAAAATCAGAATCTATTGAAGCCTTAAAGATTGCGGGAAAAGATGTTATTAAAGATATCGAGGTTGTTTTTGATGATATGGGAACAATTCATTTGGAAGATGGTATTCCTTATGGTCAGGGAACTGAAATCGGTGCCTTTATTCGTTTGGACGATTTAGATCCAGGTACTCCATATCGTGATATGGACCGTTCTATTTTCATGAATCCAGAATCCAGCAACAATGCACGTGTTATTACACCAGCTGCTCCTTATGAGATTGTTGCGATGAACCATCGCATTGACTTGTTTGCTTATGCAAATAACTATGATGATAAATTAGGACTTCATCGTTTTGATAATATTGAAGATGCAAAGGCTACTTGTGTTGAAGGAAAACGTATGGCGAAAGGAACAACGCAGGAAGTTGGTATATCTACTACCTATTTTGCGAATCCATTTGGACCAATGCAGCAGCAGGAAGTTTGTGATCCTTTAATTGATAAAATGTTTAAAGCATTACGCGATAACGGTGTCTTTGTTGGAGAGATTTATACGCACTTGGGATTAAGTAAAGAAAATAGAGATGGCATAAATCTTGCCGCAAAACAGTTACTAGAGTTTATTGAAAAAGATTAGGATGTTTCGTAAGAAACATCTTTCTTTTTTATTCAAATGTTTATGATTTATGAACATTTATATAAAAGTGTTTCTAAATAATAGAAAAAAAGCCTTTTCATATTTTCTTTTCCAGTGTAAAATAGAAGCAGAATCATATGGAGGATAGAAGTATGGATATCACTAGAATTGAAGATGCAAAAGTTGTATTAAATGATATTACAAGTAAAACACCAATTGTTCATGCGACAAAGATTCATGATAATTTATGGATCAAAGCTGAGAATTTACAGGGAACAGGTGCTTTTAAGTTGCGTGGAGCATATTATAAATTATCAAAATTAAGTGAAGAGGAAAAAGCAAAAGGGGTTATTGCGGCTAGTGCAGGAAACCATGCACAGGGAGTTGCCTATGCCTGTATGAAAATGGGGATTAAAGGAACGATTGTTATGCCAAAAACTGCCCCATTATCCAAGATTGAAGCTACACGTTCTTATGGAGTAGATGTGGAACTGCAGGGAGATACTTTTAATGATGCCTATGCATATGCAAAGAATTTACAGGAAATTACCGGTGCAGTCTTTATTGAACCTTTTAATGATGAAGATGTTATGGCAGGACAAGGAACGATTGGTTTGGAAATTTTAGAAAGAATGCCAGATGCAGATACCGTAATCGTGCCAATTGGTGGTGGTGGATTAATAAGCGGAATTGCATGTGCCATTAAATCTTTAAAACCAGATTGTCGTGTCATTGGTGTTCAGGCAGAAAATGCGCCAAGTATGAAAAAATCCTTGGAAGAAAATAAAATGATAACATTAGATTCTGTTTCTACGATTGCAGATGGAATTGCGGTAAAAACTCCAGGGGATTTAACGTATGCAATGTGTCAGAAATATGTAGATGAAGTAGTAACGGTAAGCGAAGAAGAAATTGCTGCTGCGATTTTGGTATTGCTGGAAAAAATGAAAATGGTAGCAGAAGGTGCTGGGGCAACAAGTGTTGCGGCAGCTATGTTTGGGAAAGTAGATATGGAAGGACATAAAGTTGTCAGTGTTTTATCCGGGGGAAATATCGATGTAAATCTATTAAGTAAGATTATTGATTTAGGTTTAATAAAAACAGGAAGAAAAGCTATTTTAAATCTAAATGTTATTGATAAGCCAGGAAATTTAAGTCGTGTCATTGATTTAATTGCATCCTGTAATGTGAATATCATATCTATAGAACATAATCGTTCTCAACCGGGAATTCTTGCGAATCAGTGTAGGGTTGGGATGGTAATCGAAACAAATAGCCATGAACATATTCAGGAAGTTTTAAACTTGCTGGAAGAAAATGGATACCAGCCACATCTTGTAGAAAAAATATAAAAAAGAGCCTTGTGTAACATACGCAAGGTTTATTTCTTGTAAATAATTAAAAAAAATGATACTGTAAATATGATAATAAATGAGGTGTTGTATGGCAAAAGAAAAAGTAGCATTTTCAATAGCATGTGAACAGCTAAAACAGATGTCAAAAGAAGAAATTTGCAGGCATTTAAAAGAACTTGGATGTACTTGGAGTTATGAACGGATTTATAACGAATTAGCAAATACATTAAATGACTTAAGTGTTAGCGATAAAATATTTGAAGAATGTAAGATCGATGATACAGATAGCTGTTATTCTATTGATTTTATAGATGAAGCAGTGCTTGAAATAGCAAATAGAGAGAAATTTTCTTTTCAGCATTATGGAAAAATTTCACATGCATTAAGTGAACTGTTAGAGAAACAAATACCTGAGAATAAAAAAATTGATGATATGGAAACATTGTTTAGAAGCTTAATGAAAAGTGCTAAGCAGTTTCAAGAAACTTCTTTAGAGGGTCTGGTATATAGAGTGAATGATGGTATGGATATGCTTGGTACTTTGGCATATATGCTGGATATTATGATGCAGGAAGGAAGAAATGATTTTTCTTTGTATGAGCGAATTGTAAAGTTTGTAGAGAAATATCTTCAGGTTTTTACGAATACTAGTGAAATGGTTAAAATGATGCTTTTCTATGAACAGGCTCAGGCTTATGTCGCAATGCATTCTTCAAAAGGAGAAAAGATGTTTTTGGATATGTTGAAAACATATCGTGATAAAACAGAAGTCGTATTGCATTATGGTTTGGCTTATATCGATGATGATGTAGAAAAAACACTTCGTATATTTAAAAAGTATGAATCTTTGTTAGATGAAGAAAGTGATTCTTATGAAATTATTCGTCAAATTCAACGTGATGAACAAGAAGGATAATGGAAATACTAAATAAAGGAGGCGTTTACTATGTATGATAATCATGATTTAGAATTTCAAAGAACGATAGGTGGAACAACCTTGCAGACACATATTGTTCATACGTATATGTGGATGATGGCAGGTGTCCTTGTATCTTTTGTATCTGCATTTTTGTTAGTTCAAACAGGAATGCTGTTTACTTTATTTTCAATTCCATTTTTTTCTACTGTATTATTAATTGTGCAGCTTGTGGTTGCGGTTATGTTTGGAGCTAGACTCCATAAATTATCAACGGTAACTGCCAAAATATTATTTTTCACATATGCAGCATTGCTTGGTATTACACTTTCTACTTTAGCATTTGCATATGATCTTGGTTCTATTTCCATTGCTTTTTTAGTTAGCTTGGTATACTTTGGAAGCTTGATTGTAATTGGTACAAGAACAAAGATGAATTTACTGCGCTTTGGACCATTGTTGTTTGATGCTTTATTAACATTTTTTATTGCTTCTGTTGTGATGATGTTATTTAACATTGATACAAATACAATGGTTATGTCTTTCATAGGACTACTTATCTTTACAGGTTTATGTGCTTATGATGCACAGAAAGTAAAAGCCTTGTATTTTCATTTTGAACATGATGAAACAATGCTGAAAAAGATATCGATTTATTCTGCATTTGAGTTATATCTTGATTTTATTAATATCTTCCTTTATATTTTACGTATGTTAGGAAATAGAGATTAATCGCAACAAAAAAAGATGATCTTTCTAAACTGGAAAGTTCATCTTTTTTTATGTAACTATGGAAGATTTCTTAAGCAAATATTTATGTAATGTTTATAGATCATCACTTTATAAATTTTATAATATACATGCTTAAAGGAGGAAGCTATATTATGAAGAAAGTGAAGATATTTATACAAAAAAGATGGAAATCTATTGTTGTTGGCGGGGGGATTTTTCTTTTTCTTGTCTGTATGTTATGCAGTTCTTTATCTCATGAGGTTTTAGGAAGATTTTTGATGAACCAGCATTTAAAAGGGATTCAAGGTGCTCAAGGTTATAAAGTTATAGAAGTCTCTACTGATTATGCAAGCAAGGATATTGAGGGGAAAACATTCTATACGATGGAATTGTGTAAAGATGGAGAAGATGAGCACTTTACAATTAGCTGGACTACTTTTGAAAAGGTAGAGGATAGCTTTTCAAATATTGAGAATGAAGATAATATGGTTATGCGTTTTATAGATGAATTTCAAAAGGAAATGGAAATTCTTACTCAAAATCTATTACCTAAAGAACATCATGTTGTGATTGGTGAATTAAACACAAAGGAAACAAGTGCGTATTTAAAATTAAAATATAACAATAATGATGAATATGAAATTGAGAGTTTTAAAGATATTCCTCTTACGTTTGGTTTGCATGTAGATGTTTCAACTAGTCTTGCACAGGCTGTTCAAGAAGCTAAAATGCTGCAAAAATATTTTGATAAAAAGGGGTTGCAGATAGAAGTATATAATATAACAATAGATGGAAAGGATGGAAAAACAAAAACATATTCAAATCTAGAAAGAAAGGATTTAGATGATAATCTTGTTTTTCGTTTGGAATCCTTAGATAAAGGAAATAAAGATAAGAGTATTGTATTGGAAATTTTTTAAATGAAAAGAGGAATGTACAAAATAAGTTTTTATTTTATACATATCCTCTGTGTTATTTGATATTAAGATAATTTGCGATATTCGCATCTTCCTTAATTACTGGTTTTATGTTGTCTTTTGTACCACTTAAGATAACTGTTACACCTGGACCATGTCCGCTTGTGAAAGAGTCAGAATGTACGATGACACCGATGGATACGGCTCCTTGTTTATAATGTGGACCATTTTTATTATCATGGTCTTCAATCATGACAATATCTCCAAAACGAAGTTTATCAATACCAAACGTTTTGTTTGCTTCTTTATCTTGTGTCATGATGTCATAATCGCCAAGCATTGTAGATGCACTCCCTAATCCACTTCCCATTAGGTAAGCAGGAACACTAGTTACAACAGGTACTTCTATATAGTCTTTTTTATCTTGGATTGCCATGTTTTCTAATAAAGCAGGATCAATGTTCATCACAAAGATATCTTTATGATCAAGCATCTTTAATCCCTGTCCACAGGCTTTTATTAACACTTTATCATCACAGGTCATTAAATCAAGTGTTTCTTCATCAAAATATACCATGACATGATCAATACCGCCATGTTTACCGGTAACATAGCCACATCTTCCTTTCGCATCGCCACTGATAATTTTTGCCTTGTTTCCAATGCATGCGAATGCCTGTAAAGCATTGTTTTCTTTATCTGCTGGATTTTTTAAACTTACACCCGGTTCAATATGATCTCCCGCAATTCCCATGCAGGAATCTCCAATTTTATAATTATATGTAATGCCTCCAGTAGCCATAGGAATTCTGGAATAGCCATCATACCCAGCACGGGATGGATTTCCATTCATACCAGGATGATCCACTTTTCCCTGTACGCTCATGATTGGCAGTTGGGTCTTATTTAATTTCATGATATCGTCTCCTTTCATCGGTTCAATTATATCATTATCCAAGCATAAAGTGTGATATAATCTTAAACAAGGAGTTGATTTTATGGGATGTAAAGTAACAAGTGTATCACCATGTATTATAGATACTTGTGATTATCAAAAATGGCAGGAGATAACACGAAATGGAAGTTTTTCAGATTCTATACAAAAGGCAAGGGAAAGTATATTAGGAAGTATAAAAGAGGAAAAAGTAATTTATCAGGATACATTTACACTTCCCATGAAACGTAATCTATTTGGTTTGCTTGTTGTACCTGTATATATCAATCATTGCTTATGTCATTTTATACTGGATACTGGAGCACAAATTTCAACGATTCGCCAGAAAACCTTGGATAAACTAGGTTTGAAAAAGAAAAATCAGACGATAGAAGTAGGAAGCATAGGTGGGAAACAGAAACATCTGGATAGTATTGTCATAGATGATATGCAGTTTGGTGGTATCGCATATCGAAACAAGGCAATGATCGTTTTATCGCAGGATGCGTTTTCTTTGCGCTTTGGCAATATAGACATGTTATCCTTTGATGGTCTTTTAGGATGGGATGTATTATCCACCCTGGATTTTGAATTGGATGATATTGCTCATGAATGCAAAGTTTTGAAAAATCGCTTTCGTTTTCCAAATCCAAATATGATTCCAGGAGATTTCCCATTTCTTCTTGTGAAAGATGAAAAAGGAAAGGTTTTGACCTTTGGTTTTGACAGTGGATCAAAGCGAAGCTGGTTTGGGGAAGACAGTATGCGAAAACATGGCTGGGAAGAAGAACAGGAAGTTAAGGGACTTGGATTTGGTGTGCATGGCATGGAGTCTATGCAGATGAAAATGTTTAAGAATGTAGAAGTTTATGTAGATCGTGCAAAAATTAAATTAACGCATACCATCAGTGGACCAGTGGATATGTTTGATCGTTTTACGTTTGATGGTGTGTTTGGAAATGAAGTTTTTAAGGGAAGAAGAATACGATTTGTTAACAGCAAGTCTATGATCTTGTTAGTGTAATTATTATAGAGGAAAGGGATATAGGTTTTATGGAATTAAGAGACATATTAGGTATGGGAAAAGATTTTCTACTTATAGGAATTTTTTTGACTGTGTTGCTTGTTGCTATCTTTGGTATTGGTTATTTGGTTTATCGAAAGATTGGCAAAGGAAAGAAAAAAGCGGATAAGTATAAACTGCTGTGGTGGTTTGTTTTTATATGTTATATTCTTGTGGTAGTGCTAGGAACATTATTATCAAGGGGTTCCTATCATGATGGTGCTATGCTTCTTTCTCCATTCTTCGCATATCAGGAAGCATGGATGAGTGCTTCTTTTGCTGCGTGGGGATTGATTGTTGTAAACATCGTGTTATTTGTTCCTTTTGGATTCTTGCTGCCACTAGGAAATAAAAAATTTCAAACATTTTGGAAAACATATCTTGCAGGCTTTTTGTTTAGTTTAACTATTGAGCTTATACAGCTGTTTTTCCATTTAGGAATTTTTGAAACTGCAGATTTATTAAATAATACGATAGGGGTATGTATTGGTTATGGATTCTACAAAATTATTGTTTGCTTTATGAGTGCAAGGAAAAAAGAAAAAATTTCTATCATGAAAACGATATTATTTCAAATCCCACTATTTCTTTGTATTGCTGGCTTTGGTGGTACTTATATCGTTTATCAAATGCAGGAATTAGGAAATATACCAACCTATCCTTTGGATATCACTATGAAACATAATATTGATGTTACGATTCATTCATCAGAAACATACGATACAAAGGAAGTAAATGAAATGGTTTATAAGATGGAAGGTTATACAAAAGAAGAAGCGAAACAGGTGGCGATTTCTTTTTTTGATAGAATGCATACAAAAATCAATGAAGATAGTGTCATGGTTTATGATGAATGTGTTATTTATGAAGATGTGGATGAAAAGTATAATATTTGGATTTATTTTAAGAACGGGAATATTAATATTAATACATTAAATATTAGAGATGAAGAGAACAAGCAAAGTATAAAGGCAAGCAGAGAAACACTAGAGAAAGCATTATCGAAATATGGGATATTTTTACCTGAAGGAACTACTTTAACAATAAACAAGGAACGTCAAACATACAGCTTTGAGGCGGATAAAATCAAAATTGGAGATACGCTATATGATGGGAAATTGGAATGTACCTATTATGAAAATGGAGAATTGGATAATATTAGGAATGAAATCATTGTTGCTAATCCATATAAAGAATTTCCGCTGATTTCTCAACAGGAAGCCTTTGAAAAGCTTTATGATGAAGAGTTTGGATTTTACGATAAAGATATTACGTTAGATGTTGGAAAAGTACATATTGGATATAAACAGGATAGTAAAGGGTATTATCAGCCAGTGTATGTATTTGATGTGAAATATAATAATGAAGATACTATATCTCAAATAATGATACCAGCTGTTAAAAAGTAAATTAAATACAGGAAAGAAGTGTTTTATTTCTATTTGAAAAGCACTTCTTTTTATTATATAAAGTGAAGTGTATTCTTGTTGTAGAGTTGTTTTTTTATAGGAAGTATTGTATAGTAGTTAGGAATTAAATAGGAGGAATTTTATATGATCTTACATGGAAAAATTGTAATGGAAAATGGTGCAGAACTTCCTTTTGAACTTTATCCAGATGATGCACCGATTACTGTAAATAACTTTGTGAAACTGGTAAAAGAAGGGTATTATGATGGGAAAACATTTCATCGTGTAATTCCAAACTTTGTATCTCAGGGTGGATGTCCTTATGGGAATGGAACAGGAGATTTAGGTTATACCATTCCTTGTGAAACGGCTAATAATCCACATCGCCATGAAACAGGAAGTATGTCTATGGCGCATCGCGGGAAAGATACTGGATGCTGTCAGTTCTTTATTTGTCATTGTCCACAGCCTCATCTTGATGGTGTGCATACCGTATTTGGTAAAGTAACAGATAATATGGGTGCTGTAAGAAACATGATGAATGGAGATGTCATGGAGAAAGTGGTTATTCTGGAGGAAGAATAATTCATGGATTCACTAAAACGTCTGGGGATACCTTTTTCTATCTTAATTGTTTGTGCATTATTACAAAGACTGATGGATACATATTTAAGAGGAAGTTATACACAGACATTTCACACTATCTTTTTATGTGCAGCCTTATTTTTCTTTGGTTATTTTTTAAATGCAAAATATAAGAAAAGATCCAATGCAGTGATGCCGAAAGTATTTTCTATTGTGGTATTGTTGCTTCTGCTGTTTTTACAGCTGGGTATTTTACAGTTGCCACCGTTAAGCAGGTTTCTTCATTTTTTTGGATTAGAAGGAATTTATATGTACATGCTTTATGTTTTTTGTGGTTTTGTATTTGCGGATTAAAAGAGGTAGATTATGTTTTTTAGAATGAAATTTGATAAAGAAATGAGTGAAGTGCATCAGGAAATGATGGAAGGTAAGGACTTCTTTTTACTGGATGTTAGAGAACAGGATGAATATGAAGAAGGTCATTTGCCAGGAGCTGTTTGTATTCCTTTACAAAAGGCAAAACAGCAGATAGATGTGATTCCAGAAGATAAGCCTGTATATGTATATTGTAGAAGCGGACAGCGTTCAAATGCCTATGTGAATTTTTTAAAGGATCAAGGAAGAACCAATGTATATAATATTGGCGGTATTATCTATTGGGAATATGAAGTAGAAAAATAAAAAACTCGATGATCACTTATCGAGTTTTTTTGTCTTTGCTTCTTTTTGACGTAAATATTCAAAGGCGAAGATAGCACTACTAGATGCAGCAGTTAAAGCATTTTTGAATTCAGCATGATAGGGAATAAACAAGTTTTGTGAACTTTGAGATTGTACCAGTTTGCTTAATCCTCGCATTTCTCCACCAATCGCAATACATACTTTTTGTGGGAAACGATATTCGTATAAAGAAATAGCATCACTTCTTTGTCCACATACGATTGAAATTTTATGTTTTTTTAATAACTGAAGTGTTTTTTCCATGTTTTCTGCTAGGAACAAATTGATGTATTCACTAGCACCTGCACTAGATTTAGTGACGACATCGGCAGCACTTGTCCAATTTCTTGGTGGAATAATAACACCGTCACAGCCAGCCGCATATAAGGTTCGCAAAATATAGCCAAAGTTAAATGGATCTTCTACTCCCTCAATTAAAGCTAAAAATAAATCTGGCTTTTGTACGATATCTTCTAAATTTTGATATTCTCTTTCTGAGCATACCGCAAGAAGTCCACCATGTGTTTTTCCCTGTGCCAATGCATCAATTTCTTCTCTTGGCAAGGTCTGAACAGGAACAAGCATCTCTTTTGCTTTGCGAATGATAAATGATGTATCTCGATCTTTTTTCTTAGGATCTACATAAATTCTTTCTACTTTTCTTCTGTTTGCAAGTAATACAGCTTTAACGGAAATATTTCCTTCTACGATATAATTTTCCATGATGCACCTCATTTCGACATTATTATAAACGAAATAAGGCATCAGAAAAAGAAAAAAATAAAACTTTCTAAAATTTAAGAAATGAAAGCGGATTTTCATGGTAAAATGAAAGCACTGAGGTGATGTAAATGAAAGTAAAAATGACAGGGGAAATGAAAAATAAAGTTTGGCTGGCAGCTGTAATTATATTTGTTGCTATCTCTATTTTCTTTTGCTTCTATCGTTTTGATGTCTTGTTTGGGCTGTTTAAAAAGGTTCTTTCTTTAACTACGCCTTTTATTATTGGCTTCGCGATTGCTTTTTTATTAAATAAACCAATGATATTGATTGAGGAAAAATTATTTCTTCATCTTCCTTTAAAGAAAAATCATAAAAGAGCATTCGCTGCACTGCTAGCAATTATATTAGGAATTGTGGCGGTTTCATGTTTCCTGGCTTTATTAATTCCACAATTGATTGACAGTATTTTGTCTTTGATTTCTTCCTTTCCAGAATATATGGAAAACTTTGAGGTGTTTGTTCAGGACTTTATTAAGGAACATGGAATTCGGGCTGAAGAAGTAGGAAATTATTTTGAACAAATAGATATTTTTGGAAAAATGACAGATTTTGTTACGGTTGCTTTACCACAGATGCTGAAATATACGTATGCATTTGGAAGTACATTATTAGATATCGTACTTGGTATTGTAAGTGCTTTATATATGTTGATGGATAAAGAACGACTGCTTCGTTATGTTAGAAAGATCAATTATGCGCTTTTTCCTGAAGAAGTATCAAAATATTTTCATCGTATGTCTTTATTAAGCAGTAAAATTTTCAATAATTTTATTGTTGGAAAAGCAATAGATTCCTTGATTATTGGTATCTTATGCTATGTTGGCTCTTTAATATTCCAATTTCCTTATGCATTGCTGCTGTCTGTGTTTGTTGGCGTAACGAATATGATTCCTGTTTTTGGACCTTTTATTGGAGCTATTCCAGGAGTTGTTATTTTATTTATAATTCATCCTATAACGGCTGTATATTTTGCTTTGTTCGTATTTGCTCTTCAACAGTTTGATGGGAATGTATTGGGACCTATGATTTTGGGAGATAAATTGGGACTTCCAAGTATTGGTATCTTATTTTCGGTATGCATTGGAGGAGGGCTGTTTGGAATTGTTGGAATGTTTATCGGTGTTCCTTGCTTTGCGGTTTTCTATGTAGCTGTAAAAGAATTTGTTCATTATCGCTTAGAGAAAAAAGGGGTAGATGCAAGTGAAAGCGATGTTGTCTCTTTAGAAAACAACACAAATTAATGATTTGCTTTTAAAAGTTACTTTTTCTTATAGAGATTGTATCTTTTTAATAAATAAAATATGATCTTGTATATAAAAAAATGAAAGGAGCATATATTCCTTTCACTTTTTTTATTTAGGATGCAGGATTTACAGCACTGAAGCCACTTGTAAATAAATCATCACTTAATGTAAAACTGCATCTTTTACATTCCTGTATAATATTGATAAGATGATCGCTGACACGTTCAATGTCTGTCATAATTTCCGAATAAATAACACAGTCTTTTGCGGTAACTTTCTTTTCATATAAACGATCAATCTGTTTTTGACGATATGTAGCAGTTAATTCATCGATACGATCTTCAATACGTTCTATTTTACTATAACAGTCATCATTAGAATCTAAACGATAAGCAAACAGTAAAGAGAAGCTTTTTTCTAGAAGTTCTAACAGTTGTGAAAGTTCATCCTGTATTTCTTGAGTGTTTGTTAAACGCATTTCAGAATCTTCTTTTGAATATTGAAGAATATTGATAGCGTGATCACCAATACGTTCAATGTCTGAAAAACATTTATATAAAGCATTGCTTGTGATGGTTTCATTTTCATTCATATTGATTTGAGAAACTTTAGACATGTAATTTGTGATTTCATAGTTGATAAAATCAATACGTTTTTCACGCTTTTCTATTTTTTTGAAATCAGTATTTGGTGTATATAAAGATTCGATACTTGTTTCTAAGTTTGTCTCTGCAAGTTTTAACATTGCTAAAGCTTCTTTTCTTAAAGAAGATATTGCTATAGCAGATGAACCAATGTTATTGGTATCAACAAATACTAATGGTACATCATAATTCGCATCTTCAATTTCTTCCGGTTTCACAGGCATGATAATTTCTGCAAGTTTTGCAAGGTAATTACCAAATGGAAGAAGAATTAAAGTTGTTACAATGTTGAAAGTTGTGTGAGTATTTGCAATCTGTGCAGCTGGATTTGATGTGATTGCTTCCATCCAGCTAACAAATGGAACAAACTGGATAAACAGCATGAAGATAAGTGTCCCTATAATATTAAATGAAAGGTGAATGATCGTAGTACGCTTTGCCATACGATTGGCACCTAAAGATGCTAAAACAGCTGTAATACATGTACCGATGTTTTGTCCAAAGATAATATAGATTGCACTGCTTAATGGAATCAAGCCGCTTAATGCCAATGCCTGCAAAATACCAACAGAAGCAGAAGAACTCTGAATTAATGCAGTAAATCCAGCTCCTAATAAAATGGCAAGAATTGGATTTGAGATGGTTGTCATGGCATCAATAAAGACTTGTGATTCCTGTAGTGGAACCATTGCTTCTTTCATCATATCCATACCAATAAATAAAATACCTAGACCTGCTAAAATATCTCCGATAGAGTTTAATTTCTTGTTTTTTAAGAAAGTAACTAAGACAACACCGCAAAATGCGATAACTGGAGCGATCTTACTTGCATCTAATGCTATTAGCTGACCAGTAATCGTAGTTCCAATGTTAGCACCCATAATGATCCAGACAGCCTGCTGAAGAGTCATTAATTTAGAGTTAACAAATCCAACGACCATAACAGTTGTTGCGGAAGAACTTTGGATAACAGCAGTAATTAAAGCTCCTACCAAAAGTCCCAGGAAACGATTGCTCGTTAGTTTTTCTAAGATTGTTTTCATTCTGTCTCCGGCAGCATTTTCTAATCCGTTGCTCATCATATGCATTCCATAAAGGAATAGTGCCAGCCCACCGAATAAACCTAGAAGGCTTGTTAAATTCATGTTATTTTCCTCCTGTAATTTTATAAGTTATGATTTTAGTATATTAAATCTTGGTAAAGATAACATGTTAATTGTGTTAAGGAAATGTTAAAATTCTGTTAATTTTTTATATTTCATCAATTTTTAGTAAATAATTGTAAAATTTCAATTAAAAATAACTGCTCGTTTGAGCAGTTATTGTACAGATGTAAACATATCATCGTATGTTGGGTATGGATATTGTTCACTTGAAACAGCTTCCTCAATAGTATCTAGAATATGGCGAAGCTTATGCATTTGCGGAAGTACCTCTTGGTTTAAATATTGCGCTTTTTCCATGCTTGATTCATATTGATTTCTTTCCATCATTTTATTTTTTAACGTATGATACTGTTCGTCTAGTGAATTTAACAGATTTACTAAGAAATTAATTTTTCTTTCGTAATACTCATTTTTAAATCCTAAAGAATTTTGAGCATCGCTATAAAATTTAATTTCTTTTACAAGTGCAGGAAGGAAATCTTTTTTACTGATATCTAAAATCGTTAATACTTCTGCTTTTACGGATTTGCGATATTCATCGAAAAGAATATCCACACGTGCTTCTAATTCCAGTTTATTATAAACGCCATTTCGTTCAAACATCTGAATAGCTTTTTCATTAATTAAAGAAGGAATGGAATCAACATAGAAAGGAATATTTGGAAGACCACGCTTTTCAGCTTCTTGCAGCCATTCACTGCTGTAACCATCTTTAGAGAATAAAATACGATGGTGCTGTTGTAAAATGTCGCGACAAATGTCTAATGATTTTTTGCGGATATCATCAATATATTTATATTCCTGCAGCTGATCGGCAATTTTGCGTAAGGTATCTGCTACGATAGAATTTAAGATAATATTTGTTGTAGAAGCACTGCGGCTGCTTCCTACCATACGGAATTCAAATTTGTTTCCTGTAAAGGCAAATGGGGAAGTACGGTTTCGGTCGCTTGTATCTTTTGGTACATAAGATAAGTTCGCTATCGCATAAGGTTGTGTTTCTACTACATTTTTTAATTCATGTTCTCCATTTCTAAGTTTTTCTAAAATGATTTCCAATTCATCTCCCATACAGATAGAGATAACTGCAGGAGGAGCTTCATCAGCACCTAAGCGATAATCATTTCCATAGCAGCTGGCAGCCATGCGAAGAAGCTCTGGATAGGTATCTACAGCTTCAATGATGGCACATACAAATAATAAGAAACGAATGTTTTCATGAGGGCGATCACCCGGCTCTAATAAATTTTGACCATCATCTGTAACAAGAGACCAGTTATTGTGTTTTCCACTTCCATTTACTCCCTGGAATGGTTTTTCATGTAAAAGGCAGGCAAGTCCATGTTTATCTGCTTTCTTTTTTAATACATCCATGATGATCAGGTTTTGATCAACGGCTACATTGGCGTCGATAAACAATGGGGCAATTTCAAACTGGCAGGGTGCTACTTCATTGTGTTCTGTTTTGGCATAAATACCAAGTTTCCATAGTTCTTCATCTACATCCTTCATGAACGCCTGTACACGATTAGGTATACTGCCAAAATAGTGCCCGCGAATATCCATGCTTTTTGGAGGCATCGAACCAAACAAAGTTCTTCCTGTATGTACAAGATCTTTTCTTTGCTTATATAATTCTTTATCAATTAAGAAATATTCCTGTTCAAGACCTACCATGGCATTGACTTGTTTAATATCCTTATCTTTAAATAAATTTACGATACGAGTAGCCTGTTTGCTGATAGCCTCTGCACTTTTTAATAGAGGTGCTTTTTTATCTAAGGTTTCTCCATTATAAGAAACAAAAATTGTTGGAATACATAAAACATTGTCTCTTAAAAAAGCAGGAGAAGTACAATCCCAGTATGTATAGCCACGTGCTTCAAAAGTTGCACGAAGTCCTCCGCTTGGAAAAGAAGAGGCATCACCTTCTCCTTTTATTAAAGATTTTCCAGAAAAACGAGAAATCGGCTGATTATATTCTCCTGGTTCTATAAAGCTGTCGTGTTTTTCGGCAGTGCTTCCAGTTAATGGCTGAAACCAGTGTGTAAAGTGTGTTGCACCTTTTTCCATGGCCCAGGTTTTCATTGCATGCGCAATTGCATCTGCAGTTGTACGATCAAGTGCATCTTCTTTTCGTGTAGCGGTCTTCCATTTCATATATATTGGATGAGGAAGGCATTCTTTCATCACATTTTCACTAAATAAATTAATACCAAAATCATCAAAAGGGTGTTTGTTAGTCATACAAAAAATTCCTCCTATATAGAAATATTACTTCATTTTTAAAAAAAAGTATAGAAATTTTATTAAAAAAATTAATATTGATCATAAATTTTCAAAAATAATTAGAAAATTCAGTTAATTTTTTTAAAAAGAGACATAAAATATTAAAAATAAAAAATATGACCTGTCGTATACGAACTAGAAAAAAAGGTGTATAATAATAGTAAGAAATCATAAAGTGTGAAAAAACACACAGAAGGAGGAAAATCATGAATTTAAAAGGTACAAAAACAGAAAAGAATTTGCTGGAAGCTTTTGCTGGAGAATCAATGGCTAGAAACAAGTACACATACTATGCTTCTAAGGCAAAAAAAGAAGGTTATGTACAGATTGCCAACATTTTTGAACAAACTGCAAACAATGAAAAAGAACATGCGAAACTATGGTTTAAACTGCTGCATAATGGTATGCCAGATACTATGGAAAATTTAAAAGATGCGGCAGCTGGTGAAAATTACGAGTGGACAGATATGTATGCACGTATGGCTAAAGAAGCTCGTGAAGAAGGATTTAATGAAATTGCAGCTGTTATGGAAGGTGTATTAGCAATTGAAAAAACTCATGAAGAACGTTATGCGGCATTATTGAGCAATATTGAAGATGGAACTGTATTTGAAAAAGAAGAAGAAATTGTGTGGGAATGCTTGAACTGTGGACATTTGCACAAAGGAAAAACTGCTCCAGAAGTATGTCCAGTATGTAATCATCCTCGTGCATATTTTGAAGTTAGAAAAGAAAATTATTAATTTAAAGGAGCCGAAAGGCTCTTTTCTTATATTAAATTTAAATTTGATGTTGTAAATTTATTTTAAATGTGTACAATGTATGTGATATGTTATTTTAATACATCAAGTTTTCTAATTTAGAAAGGATTATTAGGTGATACATATACATTATGACGAATATTATTCACTCGGCATTAGGGTTTAAAAAAATGTCTCCTGCGCAAAAGATTGCGGCTAGTTTTTTGATTGTGATCTTGAGTGGTGCGATTCTTTTGACTTTGCCGATTTCAACAAAGGATGGTTCATTTTTTAACCCGTTAGATGCCTTGTTTACAGCAGCAAGTGCTACGTGTGTTACAGGGTTGTCAACGGTAACGGTTGCGGACACATTTAATTTATTTGGTCAGATCGTTATTCTTGCGATGATTCAAGTTGGCGGTTTGGGTTTGATGACATTTATGGCAATCTTTATTATTGCGACAAGAAGGAAGCTTTCTATAAATGAAAAAATTGTTGTTCGTGAAATGTTAAATCAGGAAAATTTATGGAATACAAAAACATTCTTGCTGGATATTCTTCGTTACACACTTATTTTTGAGGGTGTAGGAGCGATTCTTCTTGCATTTCGTATGATTCCGGATTATGGAGTGTGGGATGGAATCTTTAAATCTATATTTTTATCTATTTCTGCTTTCTGCAATGCTGGGTTTGATACGCTTGGTTCGACAAGTCTTCAGGCATATGCACATGATCCACTTGTTTGTCTGACAATAATGGCATTAATTGTTATTGGTGGTATAGGGTTTGCGGTTTGGTTTGATATGCGAGATAAAATTAAAGATTTATTAAAAAGGAAGATAACATTTCATAAATTCCGTCATTCTTTGTCTTTGCATACGAAAATTGTATTGTTTGTAAGTGCAGTTTTAATTCTTGTACCTGCTCTATTAATTCTTATATTGGAATATAAGAATCCTCAAACACTAGGGACGTTTACTTTTCCTGAAAAAGTAATGACAGCTTTTTTTGAGTCCATCGCCTTGCGTACAGCTGGTTTTTCAACGATTGCTTACAGCGGACTTCAAAGTGCAACATCGCTGCTGATGATCGTGGTCATGTTTATTGGCGGTTCTCCTGGTGGAACAGCAGGTGGGGTAAAAACAACAACAGTAGCATTGCTTGTTATCTATATTGTGAGTGCCCTGAAAGGGAATGGGAAAATGGTTGTATGGAAACGTACAATCGGACAAAATTTAGTAACACATGCGATGGGGATTTTCTTTTTGAATTTGTTAACACTATTAACAGGTACATTTTTGCTTTGTATCGTAGAAAATGCACAGTTTATAAAAATTGCTTTTGAAGCAGCCAGTGCACTGGCAACAGTAGGTTCAAGCTTAGGTATTACAGCGGATTTGACGTCTTTGGGAAAAATCGTTATTATAATGATGATGTATATTGGACGTATTGGTATTTCTACGCTTCTTATATCGATTTTACGACACAAATCAGGCAATACAGCGTCAAATAAGGTTTCTTATCCAACAGGAAATATTATTGTAGGTTAGGAGTAATGGGTATGAAAAAATATAAAGATAGACAATATGCGGTTTTAGGTCTTGGGATTTTCGGTTCAACAGTTGCGAAAACATTAAGTAAATTTAACTGTGAAGTTATTGCGGTAGATACAGATATTAAATGTGTGGATCGCATGGCGGATATTGTAACACAGGCAATACAGTGCGATATTACAGATATCAACCAGTTAAGAGCGGCAGGTATACAGGATTGTGACATTGCAATCGTTAGTATGGGTTCTCATTTGGAAGAAAGTGTAATGGCAATCATTAACCTGAAAGAATTAGGGGTTCCTTATATTGTGGCAAAAGCTAAAAATAAACGTTACATGCAGATTTTTAAGGAATTAGGTGCAAATAAGGTTGTTCGTCCTGAAAAAGAAATGGGAGAAATGGTTGCGAAAAGCGTATTGGGTAAAAATATCGTTGATATTGTTGACCTAGACCATGAATATAGTGTTGTGGAAATTCCAACACCGGGTGCATGGGTTGGAAAAACGCTGATTGAACTTGATTTGCGTAAACGTTATGGTATTAATGTTATTGGGATTCGTGGATATTTAGAAGATCATATGAATGTTTGTCCAGATCCTGATTATCGTATTGAAGCCCAGGATCATATTGTGATTGTTAGTGGTTCTGATGAAATTGGACAACTTGATTTTATAGAATAGAGCGTAAGAAGCGCTCTTTTTTTTGACAAAGTTATTGTGGTATATACATATACTTGTGTATAGGAGGAAAATCATGATAGAAATACACAGTATTGCTGTTGAGAAATATTCTTTTTTGGGTATTTATATGAAATTGCCGCAATATCCTATCTATTTTCTTGTTTCCATGCATGTTATATTGGCTCCGCTCTGCTTTTCTAAAGAATATTTTGATCGTTTAGATAAAAAAGTAGCGCTTATATTGGTAAAGAGTTCTTTGGGTTTTAAAAACTTACTTGATAGTGAAGTTGTATCATATAATGGTTTTGCACAGAAAATAGGGGTAAATACCGCTATGAAAGGAAAGGAAGCCTTGCTTCTTTGTGAGAAGAGTACGCATAAAAAAATATAAAAATGTTAAAAGAACTCTTATTGTGGCTGTTGCAGGTTTTCTTGTATACGGCATGTTTTTAGTTTTTAATCGCTGTATAGAACCGCAGTTAAATGCACTTGCACGTCAACATGCAGGCTTTGCGATCAACAATATTGTGAAACAGGTAATAAATAATCTAGAGTATGATCCAGAGAACCTGTATAAGACAAGAATAGGGGAAAATGGCGAGATAACGCAGGTTGTTTTTGATTCTTATCAATTAAATCAACTCTTATATGAAGCTTTGGATACGATTGATACTTCATTAAAGGCTGCACAGGATGGAAAAAAGGATCCTGTTACGCAATCTGTTTACTATGAGGATGGAATTGTGTATGAGATTCCAATTGGTTCTTTAAGCAATATATTTTTTCTTGCGAATAAAGGACCTAAACTTAAAGTTCATATTCGTATGTTTAATGATGTGGGAGGCGAAATAGAAACCAAAATAGAACCATATGGGGTAAATAGTTCTCTTGTATCTATCATATTAAAAGTAGAAATTGAAGCAGAAGCCATCACGATGATGTCAATCACTCCGTTTAAAGAAAGCAGTGAAATACCTTTGGTTGTTCAAGTAATTAGTGGGAAAGTACCCAGTTATAACACTTATAAAGAATAAAGGAGCATGTTTCTATGCTCCTTACTGTTCATGAATATATTTTATGATCTTTTCTAAACCGCAATACATACTTTTTTGTTCACCATTTAAAATAAGAAGGGTAGGTGCCTGCAATATTCCATATTCTATCGCAAGTTTTTTATTTTGCATAGCGTTAATTACGGTATAGTTGATTCCTGCATCATCCAGCATTTTTTTTGCGGCAGGACAATTTGGACAGGTAGGTGTTGTGAAAAGCAGTGTGTCTGCTTTTTTGTTTTTTTCTAAGGTTTGAATTGTTTTTGAAGCGTTTAATTGATGACAGCTTTCATCAAAAGTCTGATTGCTGCTTTTGTATTCTGTACGATCTTTAAATTCCTGTGCTTTTCCTTCGTTCCAGTTTTGAACAGGGCGATAATATCCAGTAATACGACTCCATACTTCTGTTTTTTCTTTACATATAGGGCATTGGTACTGTTCACCACTTAAATATCCATGTGTTTTACAAATGGAGTACGTAGGGGATATCGTATAGTATGGTAAACGATAATTTTGTGCAATGCTTCGAACAAGAGAGGCTGCAGCTTTCCAGTCAGGAAGTTTTTCCCCAAGGAATGTATGAAATACTGTTCCAGATGTATAAAGTGTTTGAAGTTCATCTTGAATATCCAAAGCTTCAAATACATCATCACTAAATCCAACCGGTAAATGAGAACTGTTTGTATAGTAGGGAGCTTCCCCATTTTCGTTTGCGCAAATAATGTCAGGATAACGTTCTTTGTCATGTTTTGCTAAACGATAAGCTGTTGATTCTGCAGGTGTTGCCTCTAGATTGTATAAATCGCCATACTGTTCTTGATACAATACAAGACGATCACGCATGTGATTTAAGACTTCTTTCGCAAATTCTTGCGTTTCTACATGGGTTAAGTCTTTTCTCAGCCATTTCGCATTTAAACCGGCTTCATTCATCCCAATAAGACCAATCGTAGAGAAGTGATTGGAGAAGGTGCCTAAATAACGTTTTGTATAAGGGTATAAACCTTCTTTAAGAAGTTTGCTTACAACATCTCGCTTGATTTTTAAAGAACGTGCCGCAATATCCATTAAACGATCCAATCGAACATAAAAGTCTTGTTTATTCTCTGCTAAATATGCGATACGTGGCAGATTGATTGTAACAACCCCAATGGAACCTGTACTTTCTCCACTTCCAAAATATCCTCCAGATTTTTTTCGTAACTCTCTTAAATCCAAACGTAATCGACAGCACATGCTTCGTACATCGCTTGGTTCCATATCGCTGTTAATGTAGTTAGAAAAATAAGGAGTACCATATTTTGCAGTCATTTCAAATAAAAGACGATTGTTTTCTGTTTCTGACCAGTCAAAATCAGAAGTGATAGAGTAGGTAGGAATTGGATATTGGAATCCTCTTCCATTTGCATCTCCTTCCAGCATGACTTCAATAAATGCCTTGTTGACCATATCCATTTCCTTTTTACAGTCTTTATATGTGAAATCCATTTCTTTTCCGCCAACAATACAAGGCTGGTTTGCTAAGTCTGCAGGTACGACCCAATCAAGTGTAATGTTGGAAAAAGGTGCCTGCGTACCCCAGCGACTTGGTGTATTTACACCATATATAAAGGACTCTATACATTTTTTAACTTGTTCATAATCTAATTGATCAACTTTAATAAAAGGGGCAAGATAAGTGTCAAAGGAAGAAAATGCCTGCGCTCCAGCCCATTCATTCTGCATGATACCTAAAAAATTAACCATCTGGTTACATAAAGTAGCTAAATGTTTTGCAGGCTTTGAGGTAATCTTGCCTTCTACTCCCCCTAAACCTTCCTGTATTAGCTGTTTTAATGACCAGCCTGCACAATATCCTGTTAACATGCTTAAATCATGGATATGCATATCACCGCTTTTGTGGGCGTTGGCAATTTCAGTATCATAAATTTCAGATAACCAGTAGTTTGCGGTAATAGCTCCGCTGTTATTTAAGATAAGACCGCCAACAGAATAGGTAACCGTAGAGTTTTCTTTTACACGCCAATCGGTCGCATTAACATAGCTGTTCACAAGTTCTTTGTAATCTAAAATCGTAGATTTCATATTACGCACTTTTTCTCTTTGTTTTCTATATAAAATATACGATTTCGCAACATCTGCATAATCAGCCTGTATTAAAACATTTTCCACACTATCCTGAATATCTTCCACAGAAATCTTGTTATCGTGAATCTTGTTCGCAAAATCACTGGTAACACGAATTGCCAGCATATCAATAACATCTGGATGATATGGCTTTTCTACAGAAGTAAAAGCTTTGGTGATTGCCTGTGTAATTTTTGAAATATTAAAATCTACAATTTTTCCATCTCTTTTAATAACCCGATACATATACATTGCTCCTCTCTAATCAATTCCTCTAATATCTACTTGCTGTATAGTTTCCTCTAAAATTTTTTTAAATGCATATAGTTCATCTGGTTCAAAACTATGTAGTCCGCTTTGAATGACGCTGGAAGAATTTTTGAAGTTTTGAAGATAATAGTGGTCTGCTCCTTTTAACCATTTACCAATTTCTCGAATGGCTTTTTCATCATGAAATTCCTTTACAAGTGTTGTGCGAAATTCATAGGGAATACGATGTTCCATAAGATAAGAAACACTTTCTTTTACTGGTGTAACATCAAAATCACTAACACCACACGTTTCCTCATAACGGGATATGCAGTTTTTTATATCCATGGCAACATAATCAACCAAACCTTTTTCAATCAAATCTTTTAAACGTTCAGGAAAACTTCCATTTGTATCTAATTTGATGGAGTATCCAAAGGATTTAAGAATACGTAAAAATGGCTCTAAAGTATCATGAAGAAGTGGTTCACCGCCACTGATACATACTCCTTCTAAGATGTTTTTTCTTTTTCTTAAAAAAGAAAGAATGTCATCGTTATCTAATTTCTGCATTGTCTCATCTAAAAATACAAGGCCTTTGTTATGACAGAACGGACATCGCATATTACAGCCTCCGCAAAATAAAGTAGAAGCCATCTTTGAAGGATAATCTAGAAGCGTTAATTTTTGAATTCCGAAGATAGGAAGTGATTGCTTTTCATCTGCCTCGTTATAAGTTCTTGCTTTCTCGCTGATTTCATTTAATAAGAAAGAAAATTGTTCTTGTTGACTGGTGTCTAAACCTGCGGTTAAACGCTCCCACCACTGTTTGCGTATCATATAAATTTGAGGTATGATGTTCTTTGCTTTTTCACTTGTATATAAATTTCGAATCCGCTTATCTGTAAAACTTGGAACACTTTGCACATAGCCGTTTTCTTCTAATTTCTGAATGCTTTTTGTAATGGTGCCTTTATCGAAACAGCCACGTGCTGCAAGTTCCTGCATGCTGATTCCCTCGTTTTCATATATCAGAATTAGAAAGGGGACCTGAGAAGCATTTATGTTTGTATCGCTCAAAAGTTTATCATAGTATTTTTGCCCGCATCGATGCAAGAGGGAAATGTTGATTAAAAAATAATTATTTTTATCCATGTTATCACCTCAATTGGTTGAGCTTTCAACTAATTGCATTATAGCACACACAATACGCACATACAATAGAAGAAAGAAATGTAATGAATGTAAAAAAACACGAAACTTTCGTTTCGTGTCATACTAATCAAAATGGAGGTTCCGATCGGATTTGAACCGATGATCACAGAGTTGCAGTCTATTGCCTTACCACTTGGCTACGGAACCATAAAAAAATGGTGGGGACGGCGGGACTTGAACCCGCACGGGATTAACTCCCAACGGATTTTAAGTCCGTTGCGTCTGCCTATTTCGCCACGACCCCTCGTGCTCGTATATTATATAATATATCTCAGGAATTGCAAGCTTTTTTTTAAAAAAATTTATATTTAAAGTTTCCATATGAATTGTATTTTGAAAATCAGAATTATTTAAGTTAGAAAAATACTATTTTGTATTTGCTTCTTATTGGTATGATCCTATTATTCAATTGTATTGATAAAATAAATTTCATATTCATAAGTGATATCGTTATGATATTTTTGATTAAAGATATGTTTTATTTTGTTTAATCCGGGAGTTTGACACATATAAAATTTCATAAATTTACTATGGCGCTTTAAACAGGCGCTTTTCTTTTACTTTTTTTGTCAAATTTTATGTTCTATTATGTGCTATATTGTGCTATATGTGTTATTATT
>ENA-OQKN01000201-OQKN01000201.1-human-gut-metagenome-genome-assembly--contig:-NODE-201-length-76903-cov-6.730749_pt1 | contig 76903 bp, 55 predicted proteins | sample MGYA00242776_ERZ504794 | MGnify/ENA primary metagenome ERZ504794 (study PRJEB26092, sample SAMD00036434) | human gut metagenome | host: Homo sapiens | study: EMG produced TPA metagenomics assembly of... | reverse complement strand
TGGGGCTGTAGTAGGTCCCAAGGGTTGGGCTGTTCGCCCATTAAAGCGGTACGCGAGCTGGGTTCAGAACGTCGTGAGACAGTTCGGTCCCTATCCGGCGTGGGCGTAGGATATTTGAGAGGAGCTGACCTTAGTACGAGAGGACCGGGTTGGACTGACCTCTGGTGCACCGGTTGTCATGCCAATGGCACAGCCGGGTAGCCAAGTCGGGAAGGGATAAACGCTGAAGGCATCTAAGCGTGAAGCCCCCCTCAAGATGAGATATCCCCCGCATAAGCGGTAAGACCCCTTGAAGACGACGAGGTAGATAGGGCAGAGGTGGAAGTGCAGTAATGTATGGAGCTGACTGCTACTAATAGGTCGAAGGCTTAACCAAGCACGAGAGTGTGAGGTTCAGGATAAAAAAAAAGATGTAGGATTTATGGTCTGTATGCGGTTTTGAAGGTATATGAACAGGTTCCGTAAATAATCAGAAATGGTTATTTACGGTTTTTTTATTTATTTTCAAATGTTTTTTAAATATAAACAGCTTTCTAAGAAATTTTATACACAAATGTTGAAAAATTATGCTGTATATAATAAAATGATGCAGTGTCAAAAAGTCTTATCTTCGTTGCAAGATAAGGCATGGGCACAACATAGAAATTGTGTTATGATATATATTACAGTTTACAGACAAGATATTTGACAAATTTAGAATGTAAATGACAGAAAGGGAAAAACATGGCAGAAGAAATAAGACAGGAAATTCAAAAATCCGCACAGGAGGCAGATCTGGTATTGGTGGGAATCGGAACAGAATTTAGTAAAAAAAATGCCAGGAAAGAAGAGATCATGGAAGCTTACCGGAAACTGGCGGATCTTTTAAAAGGAAAAAATTATTTTTTACTGACGGTAAACACGGATGATCTGATTTTTGAATCAGCAATCGATTCGGAACGTATCGTAGCACCATGCGGCAGCGACAAGACCGGCAATGTGGTGACAAACGATGACTACGATGAGTCTTGGTATATGCCGCAGTGGGAGAAATATACGAAGTGGCTCCAGGGAACCGTAAATAAAAAGGTATGTGTTTTGGAGCTTGGTGTTGGTTTTGAATATCCGACGGTGATCCGTTTTGCTTTTGAGAAGATTGTATATTTTAATCAGAAATGTCATATGTACCGTATTCATGAGAAATTTGCACAACTGACTCCGGAAATCAAGGATCGAACAACGGCAGTAAAAGAAAATGCAGTAAAGCTTTTGCTTGAGGATGGAGCAGATGTCAGATAATCATCGACAGGATTTTGCAAATATGATATGATGATGTGGGAGAGAATTGCGTAGCAATGAGTGACAGAATTTACTTGTAACACTTATATCATATGATAAGTATAAATATATATCCTCTGGCAGATTACAGAGGTATTCTTGAATTTGAGAGGTGATAAGAAGCGATGATAGCGATTATTGATTACGATGCCGGTAACCTGAAAAGTGTGGAAAAAGCTTTGCAGAGTATTGGTGAAGATACGATCGTTTCCAGAGACAGGGAAGAGATACTGAGAGCAGATAAAGTGATCCTTCCGGGCGTAGGATCATTTGGTGATGCCATGCAGAAGCTCAGAGACTATAAACTGGAGGAAGTGATAAAAGAAGTAACTGAAAGCGGAAAGCCATTTCTTGGTATCTGTCTTGGATTGCAGCTTCTGTTTGAGAGAAGTGAAGAAACACCTGGTGTAGAAGGACTTGGTATTTTAAAAGGCGAAATTTTGAGAATCCCAGATCATGAAGGGCTGAAGATTCCGCATATGGGATGGAATTCTCTGGAGCTTATCAATCAGGGCAGACTGTTTCAGAATCTTCCGGCAGATCCGTATGTCTATTTCGTGCACTCTTATTATCTGAAAGCAGAGGAGGCAGAGATCGTAAAGGCGACTACCTGGTACAGCACCACGATCCATGCATCGGTAGAAAAGGGAAATATTTTTGCATGTCAGTTCCATCCGGAGAAGAGCAGTGATGTCGGACTGCAGATCCTGCGGAATTTCGCAGCGATCGGAAAGGAGGAAAACGGATATGTTTACGAAAAGAATCATTCCATGTCTGGATGTTCATAACGGCCGCGTGGTAAAAGGTGTGAATTTTGTGAATCTGCGGGATGCCGGGGATCCGGTGGAGATTGCGGCAGCTTATGATAAGGCCGGAGCCGATGAACTGGTATTTCTGGATATCACAGCCTCTTCGGATGCCAGAAATACGGTTGTTGATATGGTACGAAAAGTAGCTGAGAAAGTATTTATTCCATTTACCGTCGGCGGAGGCATCCGAACCGTAGAAGATTTTAAGGTGCTTCTGCGTGAAGGGGCAGACAAGATTTCCATCAATTCTTCGGCGATCAATACACCGGAGCTGATCAGTCAGGCGGCAGATAAATTTGGCAGCCAGTGTGTGGTTGTAGCGATGGATGCAAGAAGAAGAGAAGACGGAAGTGGTTGGAATATCTACAAAAACGGCGGCAGGATCGATGTCGGTATCGATGCGGTAGAATGGGCAATGAAAGTGGATAAATTGGGTGCAGGAGAAATTCTTCTGACCAGTATGGACTGCGATGGAACAAAAGCAGGTTACGATCTGGAACTGACCAGAACAATTGCAGAAAATGTTTCCATACCGGTGATTGCGTCCGGAGGAGCCGGCACGATGGAGCATTTTTATGATGCACTGACGGAAGGAAAAGCAGATGCAGCTCTTGCAGCGTCTCTCTTCCATTATAAGGAGCTGGAAATCCGTCAGGTAAAAGAATATCTGCGAGATCGGAAGGTACCGGTAAGACTGTAAGAGAAGTATCATTAGAAAAATATAGCAGTAAAATGCCAGGATAAGGAGGCAAAATTATGGCACCGATCAGTAATGACTGGCTGGAACCGCTGAAACCGGAGTTCCGTAAGCCATATTATGCAAAATTATATAAAACAGTAATGGATGAATATCATACGAGAAGAATTTATCCTCCGGCAGATGATATTTTTAATGCATTTGCCTTAACACCACTTAAGGATGTCAAAGTTGTAATTTTAGGGCAGGATCCTTACCATGGGGATGGACAGGCACATGGACTTTGTTTTTCGGTGAAACCAGATGTAGAGATACCGCCGTCTCTTGTAAATATTTATAAAGAACTGCACGATGACTGTGGCTGTTATATCCCGGATAATGGGTATCTGACGAAATGGGCGAAACAGGGCGTATTGCTGCTGAACACGGTTCTGACCGTGCGTGCACATCAGGCAAATTCCCACAGGGGGATTGGATGGGAAGAATTTACCGATGCAGCAATCCGCATCCTGGATCAGCAGGATCGTCCAATGGTATTTCTGCTGTGGGGCAGACCGGCTCAGATGAAAAAATCCATGCTGCACAGAAATCCGAAGCATCTGATCCTGGAAGCACCGCATCCAAGTCCGCTTTCCGCATATCGCGGATTTTTTGGCTGCAAACATTTCAGCCAGACAAATGAATTTTTAAAAGCAAACGGTCTGGAGCCAATCGACTGGCAAATCGAGAACCGTGCGGAGCAAAAGACAGAAGAATAAGCAGAATCGTTTGAAGTGACCAGACTTCATAGAGCGTATAAAGAGTATCAGAATACAAAAAAGCAGAGTACATGATTTTGTTATCATAGTGACTCTGCTTTTTTATACTCTGGCATTTTGTTATTTTTTCAGGTTTTTATTTGCTGTGGAGAGCATCAGTTTGATTCGATTCAGCTGATTTACTTCACTGGCACCTGGATCGTAGTCGATGGCAACGATATTGGACATCGGATACTGGTGACGCAGTTCTTTGATGACACCTTTGCCGACTACGTGGTTCGGCAGGCATCCAAATGGCTGTGTGCAGACGATGTTGTTGACACCGCTGTGGATCAGCTCTAACATCTCTCCGGTCAGGAACCAGCCTTCACCGGTCTGATTTCCGTTGGAAACGATCGGTTTTGCATAACCAGCCAGATCCTGGATATGTGCAGGCGGATCAAAATGTTTGCTTGCTGCAAAAGCTCTGGCAGCCGGTTTGCGGAAATATTCTAACAGAGCGATACCGGCATTTCCAATGGTTGCGGAAGATTTCTTCATGCCAAGATTTTCTGCTTTAAAGTTCGTGTTGTAGAAACAGTAGAGCAAAAAGTCGATCAGATCCGGCATCACCGCTTCAGCCCCCTCGGATTCCAGCAGGTCTACCAGATGATTGTTGGCAGCCGGCAGGAATTTTACCAGAATTTCTCCTACAATGCCGACGCGAGGTTTTTTCTCATCTGTAATCGGCAGGTTATCGAAGTCATGGATAATATCACGGCACAGCTTTTTGAACTGTCCCATAGTCGGATGCTTGGAAGAGACAAAATCTTTGCAGACTTTTTCCCATTTTTCATGCATGGCATTTGCGGAACCTTTGACTTTTTCATAAGGACGCATACGGTAGAGACAACGCATGAAAATATCGCCGAAGATCGCACCGTACAGACCACGCATCACAAGACTGTAGCTGATTTTAAATCCCGGATTTTTCTCAAGACCGCTCAAATTGATGGAGATGACAGGGATCTGTTCCATGTCTGCCTTTTTCAGGGCACGGCGGATAAAGCCGATATAATTGCTGGCACGGCAGCCGCCGCCTGTCTGGGAAATCAGAACGGCAGTCTTATTTAAGTCATATTTACCGGACAACAAGCTGTCCATAATCTGGCCGACAACGATCAGAGAAGGATAGCAAGCATCGTTGTTGACATATTTCAGTCCCATATCCACAGCCTGACGGTCATCGTTCTGCATGACAACGAGGTTGTAACCGGCTGCACGGAATGCAGATTCTAGGATGTTAAAGTGGATCGGAGACATCTGTGGGCAGAGGATTGTGTAGTCTTTTCGCATTTCTTCGGTAAATACAACACGGTCGAAATTGGAAGCGACGATCTCACGTGGCAGATTCTGTTCTCTGCGGATACGCAGGGCAGCAATCAGGGAACGTACACGGATACGGGCAGCTCCTAAGTTGTTTACTTCATCAATCTTCAGACAGGTATAGATCTTGCCGGAGTTTGAAAGGATATCGTTGACACAGTCTGTAGTAACGGCATCCAGTCCGCATCCGAAAGAGTTCAGCTGGATCAGGTCAAGATCATCTCTTGTCTTGACAAAGTTGGCTGCGGCATACAGACGGCTGTGGTACATCCACTGATCCATAACGATCAGAGGGCGTTCCGGCAGATTGCGGTTGGATACAGAATCTTCGGTCAGAACAGCCAGACCGTAAGAATTGATCAGTTCCGGGATGCCGTGGTTGATCTCAGAATCGATGTGGTACGGGCGGCCTGCAAGCACAATGCCGTGGCGGCCGTTTTCTTCCATCCATTTTAAAGTTTCTTCGCCTTTGTCGTACATCGCCTGCCTTGTGCGGGCAAGTTCCTGCCATCCGGTCTTTACAGCGGCACGGACTTCCTCTTTTGGAATGTCAGGGAAGGCTTTGATCATCTGTTTGCAGATGGTATCTTCACTGGCAAAAGAGAGGAACGGATTTTCAAAACGGATCGAGCCGTCTTTTAACTCATCAATATTATTTTTGATATTTTCCGCATAGGATGTTACGATCGGACAGTTGTAATGGTTGTTAGAGTCCGGGAATTCATTTCGCTCATATGGAATACACGGGTAGAAAATGAAAGGAACTCCCTGTTTGATCAGCCAGGTTACATGTCCGTGGGCAAGCTTTGCCGGGTAGCATTCGGATTCGCTTGGGATGGACTCGATGCCAAGCTCATATATCTTTCTGGTGGATGGCGGAGAAAGTACCACGCGATATTTCAGAGCCGTGAAAAATTCAAACCAGAATGGATAATTTTCGTACATATTGAGGACACGCGGGATGCCGACGGTACCTCTTACTGCTTCATCTGCCTCCAGTGGTTTGCGGTCAAACAGAAGCTTGTTCTTATATTCGAACAGGTTCGGGATTTTCTCTTTATTTCGCTCTTTTCCGATACCACGCTCACAGCGGTTTCCGGTCACAAACTGACGGCCCCCGGTAAAACGGTTGATGGTCAGGCGGCACTGGTTGGTACAGCCTTTGCATTTTGCCATGGTGGTCGTGAACTGCAGATGATTGATCTTGTCGATGGAGAGCATGGTGGTCTCTACACCGTCCTGATAACGCTCACGGGCGATCAGTGCAGCACCGAAAGCACCCATGATACCGGCGATATCCGGGCGGATTGCTTCACATCCGGCAATCTTTTCGAAACTGCGAAGAACGGCATCGTTGTAGAACGTACCGCCCTGCACAACGATGTGTTTGCCAAGCTCAGAAGCATCGGAAACTTTGATTACTTTATAAAGAGCATTTTTGATAACCGAATAAGCAAGCCCGGCAGAAATATCAGCGACTTCTGCCCCTTCTTTCTGAGCCTGTTTTACCTTTGAGTTCATAAATACGGTGCAACGGGTACCAAGGTCGATCGGGTTCTTGGCAAAAAGAGCGGCTTTTGCAAAATCCTGTACACTGTAATTCAGAGATTTGGCAAACGTTTCGATAAAAGAACCGCATCCGGAAGAACATGCTTCGTTCAGCTGTACACTGTCAACGGTCTGATTTTTGATCTTGATACATTTCATATCCTGACCACCGATATCCAGGATGCAGTCTACATCCGGATCAAAGAATGCAGCGGCATAATAATGAGATACCGTCTCTACTTCGCCCTCGTCGAGCAGGAGAGCGGCCTTGATCAGTGCCTCGCCGTAACCGGTTGAACAGGAACGGACGATCTTGGCAGTGTCAGGCAACTTTTTGTAAATATCCTGGATTGCACGAATCGTAGTCTTTAACGGGCTGCCGTTGTTGTTACTGTAGAAAGAATAAAGCAGAGCACCGTCTTCTCCGACCAGAGCAGCTTTTGTCGTGGTAGATCCGGCATCAATACCAAGATAGCAGTTTCCTTCGTACGTTTCCAGATCGCCGGTCATAACGTTATACTGACTCTGACGTTCCGAAAATTCCTCATATTCTTCTTTGGAAGCAAACAAAGGATCCATACGGGCAACCTCAAATTCCATGTGGATGGTGCCGGAAAGTTTCTGGATCAGTGCAGAAAGGGATGTTATAACATCCTCCTTATAATTAAGGGCTGAACCGATTGCAGCAAACAGGTGAGAATTTTCCGGTGTGATCGCATGTTCGTCATCCAGCTTCAGGGTGCGGATGAAAGCAGCTTTCAGCTCTGTTAAAAAATGAAGCGGTCCGCCTAAAAATGCCACATGTCCGCGAATCGGTTTTCCGCAGGCAAGACCGCTGATCGTCTGGTTTACAACGGCCTGGAAAATAGAAGCCGACAGGTCTTCTTTCGTAGCCCCTTCGTTGATCAGAGGCTGAATATCTGTCTTAGCAAATACACCGCAGCGGGCGGCGATCGGATACAGAGCTTTATAATTTTTTGCATAGTCATTCAGCCCAGAAGCGTCGGTCTGCAGAAGCGAAGCCATCTGATCGATAAAGGATCCGGTTCCGCCGGCACAGATACCATTCATACGCTGCTCTACATTTCCACCTTCAAAATAAATAATTTTTGCATCTTCACCGCCAAGCTCGATCGCTACATCTGTCTGCGGAGCATAGTCCTGAAGAGCAGTAGAAACAGCAATAACTTCCTGAACAAAAGGAATACCAAGATGCTTGGCAAGGGTAAGACCGCCGGAGCCGGTGATCATCGGCGAGAGCGAAAGTTCACCGAGGCTGTCATATGCTTTTTTCAGAAGTGCAGAGAGCGTCTCCTGGATATTGGCATAATGGCGTTCATAATCAGAGAAAAGAAGTTCGTTTTTCTCATTCAAAATAGCAACCTTAACGGTTGTGGAACCGATATCGATTCCTAAAGTATGAAGTTTTGTCTGATTCGTATTCATATTCATAAATTTAAAATCCTTATGTAATGATGTTTGATCCGGGATCCGGACAGAAAACAGCCGTTTCCTGATCCACCTATTATAATAGGAAAAGATACCCGAAAAAAGATACAAAGTTCATTATACGACAAACTTTTTGAAATAGCAAACGTTTTGATGATGTTTCGCATTTTTTTAGAAACAAAAAAATAAAGTTTTCCTTAAGCAAAAATATTGTAATTCATCGCATAATGTGGCATAATGGAAAAGTAAATGCTTAAAAATCAAAATAGGAAAACGAATACGAGGACAAGGAAAAGAAAAAGATACAGAGGAGAAAACCATGCAGATATTTTCAATGATTTTATCACTTCTATGTGGAGTAGCACTGTTTTTATTCGGAATGTCACTGATGGGCGACGGACTCAAGATGGTCGCCGGAAATAAACTGGAAGCATTTTTATATCGAATGACGAACACGCCGATCAAGGGTGTGGCACTTGGTACGGCAGTTACCAGTGTGATCCAGTCATCTTCGGCAACGACAGTTATGGTGATCGGTTTTGTAAACTCCGGTATGATGAAGCTGAAACAGGCGATCGGTATCATCATGGGAGCCAATATTGGTACCAGTATCACAGGATGGATCTTGTGTCTGTCCTATATTCAGGGTTCCGGCGGGATTGCAAGCATTTTTTCAACAGCGACGATATCTGCCGTTGTAGCAGTGGTCGGTATTATTTTCCGCATGTTTGGGAAACGCTCCGTACATAAAAATATGGGCAATATCATGCTGGGTTTTGCTGTTTTGATGACAGGTATGCAGATGATGAGCGGGGCCGTTTCTCCGCTTCGTGAAAACCAGATGTTTATCAATATGCTCACAATGTTTTCCAATCCGCTTGCCGGTATCCTGGTCGGTATTTTATTTACCGCAGTGCTGCAGAGTGCTTCTGCGACCGTTGGTGTACTGCAGGCGTTGTCCGTGACCGGAATCCTGACTTTTGCAAGCACGTTCCCGATCGTACTTGGTATCGGTGTCGGTGCGGCCTGTCCGGTTCTGATCTCTGCAATCGGAGCAAATAAGAATGGTAAAAGAACAGCCCTTGTTTATCTGATCAATGACCTGTTCGGACTGATCATGTGGGCAGTGGTCTTCTATTCCCTGAACGCCGTGATCCATTTTACGTTTATGGATCAGGTGATGACACCGGTGAGCATTGCACTTTTAAATACCGTATTCCGTCTGGTGACTGTGTGTATTCTGTTCCCGTTTATCAATAAGATCGAAAAACTGGTGTGCTGGCTGGTGAAAGACAGTGCCGAAGAGCTGGAAGACGAGGCAGATTTCGATCTTCTGGAGGAACGTCTTTTGAGTTACCCGGCATTGGCGATCGGACAGTGTCACCGTGCCATGAACGGTATGGCAAAGAAGGTCCGCAAAAACGTAAATCGTGCCATGAACCTTTTAAATGACTATCAGCAGGACAAGTTTGACAAAGTCCAGAGAAAAGAGGACTTGATCGATAAGTATGAAAGCCGTCTGGGCGAATATCTGGTTCAGCTCACAAAAAGAGAGATGAATACGGCACAGACAAGACAGGTTTCCCTGTATCTGCATACGATCAACGACTTTGAACGTATCGGAGACCATGCATCCTATATTGCCCATATGTCAAATGAAATGCATGAAAATCATACCCAGTTTTCGGAAGAAGCATGGGATGAGCTGAATGTTGCTATGGAAGCCGTGCGTGAAGTAATCAATATCACTTACGATGCTTTTTTAAATGATGACAAAGAAGAGGCACAGAGAATTACACCGCTTGGTATGGTTATCGGCAGACTTTGCGATGAACTGAAAATGCATCACGTAGCCAGAATGAGCAAAGGCGGATGCGGTCTGGAAGAAGGAGCAGTCTTTACCGACCTTCTGAACAGCTTCAATCGTATCGCATCCCACTGTGCAAGTGCAATGGTGGCATTGCTTAAGGGTGATGAAATGGACACAGATATCCATATCCATGACTCCAAAATCTATCCGACGGATAATTGGGAATATTATTCTTATTTGAATGAATATAATCAGAAGTATGATATCAAAAGCAAGAGCGAGAGCCATATCAGAAGTATGGAGCCGGAAGAAGTAGAATAGAAAAGTAAAAAGATATCCGTTCGGATCAAAACCAGCGGATCTCTTTTTTTAAAAACAATGCAGCAGCTGACGGAGTGGAATCGCTGCTTCTGGCAGAGCAGGCACCTGAAATCCAGATTTAGGATATGCAAAAATAAATAATTATTCAAAAATATCAGGGGGAATGCAGATGAATTACAAAGAGAAAAAACGTTCCATGTTTTTTGGTCTGCCGTGGACTTTTACGTCTTATACGGTGACAGAGGAAATTATCACAGTGGATACAGGGCTGTTCAAGAAAGAAGAAAATGACTGTTATTTATACAAAGTCATTGATGTACGTCTGGAAAGTACTTTGTTGGAGCGTATGTTGGGGCTTGGAACGATCCATTGTTTTACGGGTGATGTGACGGATCCGGATCTGAAACTGCTCCACATCAAACACGCAAAAGAGATCAAAGACTACATTTTAAAACAGTCCGAGCAGGAAAGAATGAAAAGAAGAACCGTAAATATGCAGCATCTGGATGGCAATCCGGGGATGAGCCAGATGGCAGAAAAAGACAGCTGCAGATAGCAAGGAAGGTAAAGGCAGTGTTGATAAAAACAGCACTGCCTTTTTGGTGGTTGTTCTTATCAACAGCCTGAGAGTTGCACTGATGCTTCATTCCGGATTCGGTACACGTAAGGTTTGCAAGTGTGATGTCTTAAGAAACAGAAAAAGTACAGAACCAATATTCGATTTTGTTCTGTACTTTTTTCTTTATGAATGATATAATGATTGGGTAACAATACTAAGCAAGGAAAAACGTGACAGCGTGCAGACTTATGTTTTGTTTCGCGTGCGTTTAACTTGAATTGTATGGAAAAGGAGAAAATTTAAAATGAGAAACAGAACAAGAATTCTGGCAGCCCGGCTGGCTGCATGCAGCCTGTCCGCGGCGATGGTTTTTACGGCACTGCCGCCGACTGCTGTGACATCATATGCTTCGGCGCTCGAAGTCGATCTTGATGTTGAAGCAAGTAAGGAAATCATCGGAAAGGTCGGCGTCACCGGTACAGTGCCGTATAAGGCATCTGTTGGCAAAGGAGATGTCACTGCACGTACTACAGTAGTCTATTCTAGCAGCGATGAGAGTATAGTAACAGTAGACACTAACGGCAAGTACACCTTGAAGAAAAAAGGAACAGCGACGATAACGGCTGTATATTCGTGTAAATTGCAAGATGGGAGTGAAGCAAAAACAACCAAGTATATCAGCGTTAAGGTCAAAGATCACGATTTCGCAATCCAGATCCCAGAGGATGTAACAAATCGCGAGATCGAGGTCGACGATATCGGCATCATCGCACCGGATTGTCTGCTGGATGAGGGTTCGGTATCTCCGACAAAACTTACATTCGCATCTACCAATAATGAGGTAGTAAGTGTTGAGTCAGTTGAAAACACCAATACTGCTAAATATACAGCAAAAAAAGCAGGTACAGCCACCGTTACGGTAACTGCTGAGTATCAGCCGGTTGAGGGGGGGGGGTACAACCTACACCAGCACCAGGCAGATTGTTTTCACGGTTACAGACAAGAAAAAGCCTGAGTTTACAACAAAGAACGCTGAGTTCAGCATCACGGATACCGACACGACAGCAAGCGGCCTTCTGAGCAACTACGTCGAGGGTGTGGATCCTGCAGCGGCAGTGAAGTACGAGATCGTATCCGACACGACAAGCAGCGTTGAAGATGAAAAAGCAAAGGTCACAGACGATGGTGTTCTGAAAGCAACCAAAGCCGGCAAGGTTTACGTAAAGGTAACCGTTACCAAAGACGGTGTGTCTGCTGAAGGCTACATAACAGTCAGAGTAGTAGACAAGAGAACCGATGCCTCAACAGTAGCTTTTAATGCTCCTGCTGATAAACTGATAGAGATCTATGCTGGCAAAAGCTGTAAGATTGATACAACCGTTACATCGGGAACAGGCAAATACACTGCAGCTGATCTTACATGGGAAAGCTCTGATCCGAATGTTATTCGGGTAGATAAATCTGGTAATGTCTATGGAGTAAGCGCTGGTTCTGCTGAGGTGACAGCTACCCTGCCAAACGGCAACGCTGCAAGCACCATCGTTACTGTAGCGGAGGTTCCGGAAGCTCCGACGATCAGCGCATCTCAGGAAAGGATCGAAGAGCTGGATATCAACGGCACAGAGGCAGGCATCGATTTCAACATGCTCTCCGTACTGGATATCAAGAATGCTCCGACTGATTATAAAGTAAGCTACAGCGCATCATCCCCGACAGATGTTGCATTTGACGATAATAATAAGGGCGCTAACATCGCAACCTTCAAGAAGGCGGGCGTTTACTATGTGACAGCTACCCTTCGGGATAAAAACGACAACGATCTGGCTTCCACCAGAATTATCTTCGCAGTGAAGAACACCCAGGTAGCACCGGAGGCTGAGATTACAAAAAATACTACACTGGATGCAGTCATCACCCTGACGAAAATCGGCGAAACCGTTGATTACAACACGGGAGTGGATCTGAAGAATGCTGATGTTTCTGACATCACATGGAAGAGCAGCAACACAGGTGCAGTCAAGATCGTTGACGGCGTTGCAGTTGCATGCGGCGAGGGAACATCCGTGATCACCGCTTCTCTGCCGAACGGCGACTATGTGACCTGGACAGCTAAGGTTGAGATCGCAGGAGCAGCAGTTGTCTTTGCAGAACAGAAAGAGTTCACCCTGGATATGGGAACAGAGACCTCTGTAGTATACAACCTGGCTACCGCAATCGAGGTAAGCAATGCTTCTATTGACGATGTAGTTTATCAGACCTCATCCCCGAACGCAACCGTTAATGCTGGCAATGTGACCTTCACAAAACCGGGAACCTACTATGTAACGGCAGCGATCAAGGATAATAATATCACAGTATCATCCGTTATTCTGACCTTCAACGTGCGCAAGACCGTTGGAGCAGAGGATAAGACAATTTCTCTGAAAGCTGGAGCTGCCGGAAAGGTAGAATTTACAGAAATCGAAGCTGCCGAGGATGTTAACTCTCAGATCGACTATGGCAATGCGACGAGCGCAGATGTCACCTGGACCAGCAGCGATGAGAACGTAGCTGTTGTTGAGAACGGCGTGATCGTTTCTAAGGGCGAGGGCGCAGCAGTTGTAAGTGCAACACTTTCCAACGGAAACCGCGTAGCATTTGCTGTAACCGTAAAACCGGTTAGCCTGACGGCTGAAGAGACTGAGTTCTACATCGATCTGAAGGACGTAGACAGTCTTAATACAAAATATAAACTGGGTACTCTGCTGACCCTGAAAAATCCAGGCACATACAATAAGAAGAATATTAAGTATACTGTTTATAACAGAGATATCCTGAGCGTTGATAAGAACAGCAACAACGGCGAAGTAGAGCTGAAGGGCGGCCTTGGAACAACCTATGTACGTGCAGAAGTCGGCGGTGCATATGTGATCTTCACTTTCCATGTAGTTGATACTACAGCACCGGATCCGGTTAAGATCAAATACAATGACACGAAGACAAACAAGGTTGACAGAGCATTCACGATCAAGACTGGTGAAGTATATGGTTCCAATCTGAAGAATCTGGTTAAGGTTATTGACGGCAATGTAGCTACCGACGTTGAGTGGAAGGTAGACGACACCTCCGTTGTATCTGTGACAGATGGCGTTGTGAAGGGGCTTTCCGCAGGTAAGGCAGTGATCACCGCTGTTACGAAGAATGGCTATTATGTGACCTTCGTTGTTACCGTTGCAGATGGCATGAAGCTGTCCGCTACCCAGACAAATTTTGAAATCGATAAGAAAGAGCTGAAGTCTCTGGATCTGAACGCATTACTGAATCTGGATAATCCGGATGACAAGACACCTGCAACAGGTACAACAGCGGCAGTGAAGTATTCTCTGAGTGATGTCACCCTGACTTCATCTGCAAACAGCATCGTAGAGACGACAGCAGGTTCAAATACTGTAAGCTTTCAATCTACCGGAACAGCCGTTGTGAAAGCAGAGGTTGGCGGCCAGGTTGTTACCCTTACCTTCCATGTAACAGATACAACTGCACCGGATCCGGTTAAGATCGACTATACAGCAGGCGCAAAGAGGACGATCACAGTAGAAGAAGGCTCTGTATACGAGACAAGTCTGAAAGATTACGTGACCGTAGGCGATAAGGCAGATCTGAAAGATGTAAAATGGGATGTTAAGGACAGCACAGTCGCAACCGTGACCAATGGCATTGTCAAAGGCATTTCCAAGGGAACGACCGTCGTAACAGCTACTACGGTGGACGGCTACTATGTAACCTTTGTTGTAACTGTGTCAGGTAAGGTAGAGCTGACTGCAACCGAGACCGATATCGATCTGGATATGGGAACCGCTGATAGCGTAGATTTCGACCTGAAGTCCGTTATGGATGCAGAAAATGCAAAACTTGGAGAACTCGGCATCGTATATCAGACATCGGATCCGACAAATGCAGCGATTACTTCAGAAGGCAAACTGACTTTCAAGAAGGCCGGATGCTATTATGTAACCGCTACGTACAACGGTACAGCGAACCAGTCCGTACTGAAGTTTACCTTCCATGTAAAGAAGACGATCAGCGACAGCGATATCAACGTTGTACTGAAGGAAGGTCAGGAAAAGACGGTTGCACTGACAAAGATCGATGAGACAGTGGACCTCAACGAGAGAGTAACGCTGACACCGGCAGGAACGACCAACGCAGTACTGACCTGGACTACCAGCGATGAGAGCGTTGCAGCAGTTAAGGACGGTGTAGTCGTGGCAAAATCCGAGGGCGCAGCAGTTGTTACGGCAACTCTGAAGAACGGAAGCTATATCGCGTTTGCAGTTACGGTGAAACCGGTTACGATGACAGCAGAGAAGACCTCCTTCGATGTTGACTTAAAGGATGATAAGGATCACACCTATGATCTGTCAACCATGCTGACACTTGCAAATGCTCCGGCAGGAAGCACGATCAAGTACTCCGACTTCGATGAGAAGATCCTGACAGTCAGTGATAAAGGCGTAGTTACCTTCAAAGGCGGCACGGGCGTGACCTATGTACGTGCAGAGTGCAATGGCGCATATGTGATCTTTGCATTCCATGTAGTAAATACAACCGCACCGGATCCGGTTAAGGTAGAATATGCAGATCTCGCTGTAAAATCAATCAGTATCCTGGAGGGTCAGGCATATGAGACCAATCTTGCCAACTATGTTAAGGTGACAGGCGGCAAGGCAGAGGATGCAAACAACTCAGATGTTATGTGGAGCGTAGATGATGCGTCCGTAGCAACTGTGACAAACGGTGTTGTTACCGGAGTTTCCGCAGGCAACGCAGTTGTGACAGCTTACACAGCAGACGGCTATCATGTCACCTTCACGGTAACGGTTAAGAAGAAGGTTGAGCTGACGGCAAGCAAGACAGAGTTCGATATCGACCTGAAGGAGCAGAAATCGGTTGATCTGGATGCTTACCTGAAGCTTGCAAATGCAGATAACGCTACGACACTGGCAAGTGTTGCATGCACATCCTCCAGCACGGATATCGCTACCGTTGCGGATCGTAAGGTATCGTTTGCAAAGACTGGAACCGTATATGTGAAGGCAGCCCTGAATGATCAGGTAGTAACCTTTACTTTCCATGTAGTGGATACAACAGCTCCGAAGCCAATCAAGGTAACTCATAAAACAACGGCTGAGAAGTCTATTGAGATCTTCGAGGGTCAGACCTATGAGACAAATCTGTATGATTATATTGAGGTTAAAAACGGAGACATCGCAGATGTGATCTGGACAGTAGATGATGCGTCCACAGCAACCATCACAAACGGCGTTGTAAAGGGCATTTCCGCAGGAAACGCAGTGATTACAGCAGCTACAAAAGACGGCTATTATGTAACCTTTGCAGTAAAGGTTAAGAAGAACTTCAAGCTGACAACAGATCAGGAAGTATTCGACATCGACCTGAAGGAACAGAAGCAGATCGATCTGGATGCATACCTGCACGTAGAGGATGCAGCAGACAAGACGCTTGCTGATGTTATATGCACATCCAGCAGCACGATCGCAACCGTAAATGGTCATGTGGTAACCTTCAACGGTACCGGAACTGCTTACGTGAAAGCGGAGCTGGACGGCAAGAAAGTGAACCTCACCTTCCATATCGTTGATACAACCGCACCGGCACCGATCAAGATCAAATATGTTGACAGCATTCTGGATACACAGAAGAAGATGACGATCCGCAAGGGTGCACTTGCTTCGAAGAACCTGCGTGAATTCGTTGAGGTAGTGGGCGGCGATATCTCTGATATCATCTGGAGCTCTTCCGATGAGAGCGTAGCAACCATCTCCGATGGTGTTGTGAAGGGTATTTCTGCAGGAACTGCAGTGATCACAGCAGCTACTAAGGACGGCTACTATGTAACCTTCGATGTAACAGTTCAGGATGTTATGGAACTGAGCGCATACAAGACAGAGTTCGACATTGACCTGAGAGAGCAGAAGGCAGTTGATCTGGATGCATACCTGAAGCTGACAAATGCGGATGCTGATGTGACACTTGCAAGTGTTGTATGCACATCCTCAAGCACAGATATTGCTACGGTTGCAGATCATAAGGTAAGCTTTGCTAAGACCGGAACGGTATATGTGAAGGCAGCCCTGAATGATCAGGTAGTAACCTTTACCTTCCATGTTGTTGATACGACGCTTCCGGATCCTGTAAAATTAAATTATAAGGAAAATGCTGAGAAGAATATTACTCTGACGGTTGGCGAAGCCTACGCTACAAACCTGCGTGAATACTTCGAAGTGCAGGGCGGCGATATTTCCGATATCAAGTGGAGTGTAGACGATGATTCTGTTGTTACGGTAACAGATGGTGTTGTAAAGGCACTTTCAGTTGGAACAGCAGTAGTTACCGCTTCCAGCAAGGATGGCTACTATGTAACCTTCACCTTCAAGGTAAATCCGGTTGTAAAGGCTAATGTAGTTCTGGATACAGGCAAGAGCAATGTTGTAAATCTGACACTGGACAGCAAGGATGCAGCAACAGCAGTTCTGGCAGATAATGTAAAATCTACCACGGTTGCAGGAGCAGACGTAAAAGGCTTTACATGGACCAGCAGCGACGAATCCGTTGCTACGGTTGCCAGCGGAACTGTGAGAGCACAGAAGGCAGGACAGACGGTTGTTACCGTAACTGCTCCGGACGGCTCAAGCGTATCCTTCATCGTAGCTGTTTCCGCAGGAGCCTTCACAGGTGAGGATCAGTTTGATGCAAGTCAGATCGTTCTTCAGCTGGAAGTAACCGATAAGGAAAGCAAGAAGCTGCCGACAGTAACAGTAGACGGCGGCAAGGCAACATGGTCTGTACTGGATGAAACGGTTGCTAAGATTGCCGGAGATAATCTGGTTCAGGCAGTAGGCGAGGGACTGACAGCAGCAGTTGCAACTGCTCCGGACGGAAGCAAGTTTGCAGTATCTGTAAAGGTTCTCGGACAGCCGAAGGCATCCATCGCTCTGAATGATGAGAATACAGAAACCAATATCGCTCTGCAGCTTGGCAAGGATGAGACAAGAGATCTGTGGAATTATGTAAAACTGTCCATGACAGGCGAATATAAGACCAACAGCGGCAATCAGGGAACGACAGATACTGCTATGAGCAAGAACAGTGCAGTTCTGATGAGCAAGATCACATGGACCAGCTCAGATGAGAGTGTTGCAGAGGTGATCGACGGTGTTGTGGCTGCGAAGGCAGTTGGCAAGACGATCGTAACCGGAACGGCTCCGGACGGAAGCATGGTAGTATTTACCGTAACAGTTTCCGCAGCAGACATTTCCGGTGTTGCTCTGAAGGATAATGAGAGCAGAATCGTAAACCTGACACTGAACGATGCAGCAAACAACTATAAGGATCTTGCAGCGATGGTAGAGGATACCTGCGATAAGATCAATGCAGATCCTGCAACCTTTAACTGGACAACAGCAGATCCGACGGTAGCAACCGTTTCTGACGGTGTTGTTTATGCACAGGGCAAGGGTGATACAACCGTAACCGTAACCGCTCCGGATGGTTCAAGCGTAACCTTCATCGTAGCAGTTGCAGAGGGCGGATTTGCAGCAGATGACACGTACTCAGAGGATGACCTCAACGCGATCAAGAACTGGAAAGCAGAGCTTCAGATCGGCGGAGTTGAATCAAAGGAGCTGCCTCCGATCAAGGCAACAGCAGGAACTATAACCTGGAGAACCGACGACGAGAGCATCGCTAAGATCTCCGGCAACAGTGTAACAGCTGTTTCTGAGGGTGTTACCTATGCGATCGCAACCGCACCGAACGGATCCGAACGTGCATTCCTTGTAACGGTATACGCAAATCCGACACTTGCATTTGAGAAATCATCTGCAGAGGTTGTGACAGGCGAGACTGTTCTGACAAATGTTACCGTAAATCCGAAGAATACAGAGGTTGTTTATACAGTAACCTGCAATGGCGAGGACGCTGTTTCCAATGATGATTATGTTCTGGTAAGCAATAACGGAAGCTTCAGCTTCGTACCGCTGAAAGCCGGCAAATTCATCATCACAGGAACGGCTACGATCAAGTCTAAGTCAGTAAGTGCTCAGCTGATCGTAAATGCACTTCAGGATGTAGAATCCGTAGGATTCACAGAGGCATCCAAGACACTGTACACAGGACGTACCGATGATCTGGCAAGCCTGATCAAGTGGAATGACGGCAAATCCGATCCTTACAACAAGGAGCTGACCTGGACGAGCGGAGATGAGTCCGTGGCAACTGTAAGCTCCACAGGTATCGTGAAGGCTGTTGCTCCTGGAAAGACTTACATTTATGCAACTGCATACAATGGACTGAAGGCTAAGATCGAGATCGTTGTAAAACAGACTGTAACAGGAATTGAACTTTCTCAGACCAGCTATGAGCTGTGGGAAGGCCAGACAGACTTCATTTCTGCAACACCGAAGCCTGCAACAGCAAACATCAAGTCCATCACCTACTCATCAGATGATGAGAAGATCGCAACGGTTGACACCGAAGGTAAGATCAAAGCGGTTAAGGGCGGATCAACCTACATCAAGGCTACGATCACATGGACAGATGAGGACGGCAAGACAGAGAAGACTGTAACGGCAAGAGCAAGCATCCTGGTAAAAGCACCGGTAACGGATGTTGTGGTTAAGAGAGTTGATACGAATTCCAGCGATACGATTTACTCGAACAGAGTTGGCGAGTCTATCCAGCTGAAGGCTGTTCTGACACCGCAGAATGCATACGATAAGACAATCCTGTGGACGAGTGAGAACAAGGATATCGCAACGGTTGATGAGAATGGTATGATCACAACGGTTGGCAAGGGTACCACATATATCTACGCAAAATGCCTGAGCGGCGGATATGGTCGGGACGGAGCAGGCACACCTGCAGTCGGCATGATCAAGGTAGTCGTTGGAGGAGATACACTTTCCCTTTCCATGACACCGGAGAGATCCGAAGTATATCCGGGCGAGTCTGTAACCTACAAGGCAACGCTGGCTCCAGATACTGCATTCGAGGGCAACGTAACCTATGAGTCTGACAACGCATTTGTAACCATCGATAAGACAGGTGTTGCTACGGTAGCAGAAAATGCAACCGCTGGACTTGCAACGATCACCGCAACGATGACCATGGCTGACGGAAAGACAACATACACCGCACAGTCTCTGCTCTACATCAAGACTCCGGTTAATTCTGTGAAGTTTGAGAAGGAAAAGATGACCATCTATCTGGATGAGGACTACAACTTAGCTCCGATCTTCAATGAGGGACTGAGTATTCCGTCCGATACATCAATCACATGGTCCATCAAGGATCCTTCCATCGTGACGGTTGACAGCTATGGCAAGATGCATGCTGCAAAACTTGGAACAACCTGGGTTTACGCTACGACCTACAACGGAAAGAGAGCAGAAATCCTTGTGAAGGTTATTGCAGCGCCGAAGGAGATCAAGCTGAACAAAGAAGAGATTACCTGCTACACAGGCAATGTACAGGATATCAGCTACACCTTCAACCCGACCTACACCACGGAAACTGGTGTAACATGGACAACAAGTGATTCGAAGGTTGCTTACTATGATACTTATACCAATAAGATCATTCCGGTTGGAGGCGGAACCTGCTACATCACAGTAACCGCAAACGACAAACACTTCGGTGTAGTAAGCGACAAGGTTAAAGTAACCGTAAGACAGAAACCGACCGGAATCGTTATGAAGGATTCCAAGCTGTCGAAGAAGGTCGGTAATATGTTCAAGATGAATGCAACCGTACTTCCGACTAATGCTTTCAACACAGCAGTTTACTGGACCAGCACAAATCCGGCTGTAGCCAGTGTAGATGAGTTCGGTGTTGTTACCTGCCATAAGAAGGGTAGAGCTACCATCATCGCGATCACAGGAAATGGCTACACAGCGAAGTGCAAGGTGAAGGTAACCGGAAAAGCTAAGAAGAAAGGTGTTATGTACGGTATTGCCAATGTAGATGGTCTGTTCATCCGCAACAGTGCGAGCCTGCAGGGACTGCAGCTTGGTCAGTACAACTGCGGTGTATCCGTTACCATCGTTGACACGATCGGTGAGTGGTACAAGATCAAGTACAATGGCGGATATGCATATGTAAGATCTGCATATGTAACCATCACATCTGACCAGCGTTCAGGCAAGGTTGTAAATGCCTCCAACGGTAAGATCAGCACCGAGACCTGGGTTTACACAGGTGTCGGATACGGAGCAAACACCGTAGCACCGGTTGGTACGAGAGTACTGGTAACCGGAGCAAGCGGAGATTACTATCAGGTACGTTACGGTACAGGTTCTCTTGGAAACGGTTATGTACCGAAGAGCTGTGTAACCCTGGATAAGGGCTTCCGTTACGGCGTATCTACCAAGAAGTATAAGATTGGTGAGAAGGTAAGCTCCACACCTCAGGTAACACTGTTCCGTACAGCAAAGACAAAGAAGAGAGCATATATCTACAACAATGCTACTTCATCCGCTAAACGTATCGGACGTCTGATGAAGAACACGAGAGTCGTTCTGAACAGCCAGAAGATCAACGGATACTATCAGCTGATCTTTACAAACGGCAGGATCGGTTATGTAAAGAGATCTCAGCTGAAGCTGCTGAAGACAAAGGTTAAAACAAACAAAAATACAGCAAACACCTATGTGAAAGCATATCGCTAAGATCAGGGAAAGATACTACGGTATCGAACCGTGATGGCTGATATGAGATCATAAGGGAAACAATGGAGGACTGCGAAAGCAGTCCTCCATTTGTTTTCCAAAATTTTCCGTTTAGAATGACGAAAAATTTGATTGACAACTACGGTAAAAAAGTATTACTATTTAACACATAAGAAAAACCGTAAACGCATGATAGCGAGTACCTTGACAGCTGTAAGCCGCTTTCGCGGCTTGCCACATATTTCTATTTTGATTTTCTTATGTGCTCCGGTAAATTCGGAGACCATGGTAACAGATCTTTTTGTCGAGGATGATCTGATGAGCGTGATCGACCGCATCAAGGCTCTGAGCTCAGACGACTGCACCTACGATACATTCAGCGGAAAGGCCGACGGCGTGGACAGCAACGTGAAGTTCATCATCTAGACAGACCCGATCGAATAATCGAAGCTTTTCCGGGCCGAGGATTTTCAAAACAATAGATTTTTTCTGAAAAGAAGTAACACAAATAATGCTAAGCCACAGGTTAAAACCTATGACTTAGCATTTGGTTTATGTCCTTATTTTCAAAAAAAATCGAACATTTGTACTTTTTTGCTGCGTATCCTATATACTTTTGAAATGATTTTTGCTATAATGTGAGAAAGGACAGAGCCGAAGGTTTTTCGAAGTGCTCTGCCCGTTTGTGATGTTTAGTGATATTGAGCCCTCGAAAAGAGCAGCAGCGATTTTGCCTTTTCGAATTCGTAAAAGGATCCTATGAGGCGATTATCTTGAGAATTTCATTGCGAATCAAATGCTCTCAGATCAAATGAGTTTGTACAGGAATCTATAAAAAAGGTTATTATATAACTGTAATGAAATATTGTTATGAATATAAAAAGGTTTTGATTTTAAAGTATAATTTGAAATAAAATGTTAAAAATGATGTAATTATTCAGCACCCCATTCGCAAAATCGCTGCGATGCAGCTTTCCTTTTGCTCATGTGGTTATCTCGCCATATAAATTTAGCCATAATCGCTCATGCAGGCATGGCATTATGTCTAAATTTGCATGGCTCTGAATAGTTACGATTATTCTAATATAGAAGAGATAGAGAGTATTGCAGACGAATATTTGCAAGCCGCCTGACAAAACTTATGAATATGGAAGCAGGGAAAGTACAAATGAAAAATCGGTTTTGTGACTTTTGAAGTCACACCTTATTGAACATTAGTAGTTCAATAAGTATGGATGGAGGTTTTTATATGTCAGAATTTAAATTACAAGCCCCATATCAGCCCACCGGAGACCAGCCGCAGGCGATCGACCGTCTGGTCCGTGGTTTTCGGGAGGGCAATCAGTGTGAGACACTTCTGGGTGTTACCGGATCCGGAAAGACATTTACGATGGCAAACGTCATTCAGCAGCTGAATAAACCGACGCTGATCATTGCCCACAACAAAACACTGGCAGCGCAGCTGTATGGAGAGTTTAAGGAGTTCTTTCCGGAAAATGCAGTGGAGTATTTTGTCTCCTATTATGATTATTATCAGCCGGAGGCGTATGTACCGTCTTCTGACACTTATATTGCGAAGGATTCTTCCATCAACGATGAGATTGACAAGCTGCGTCTTTCGGCAACAACGGCACTGGTGGAGCGGAGGGATGTAATCATCATTTCCAGTGTATCCTGTATCTATGGGCTGGGCAGCCCGGTGGATTATAAGAATATGGTACTGTCTCTGCGGCCCGGTATGGAGAGGGATCGGGATGAGGTGATCCACAAGCTGATTGACCTGCATTATGATCGAAATGATATGGATTTTCATCGCGGAACGTTTCGCGTGCATGGCGATGTGCTGGAGATTTTTCCGGCAGAATCGGATGAATATGCGTATCGTGTGGAGTTTTTCGGAGATGAGATCGACCGGATCACCGAGATCGATGTGCTGACCGGAAAGAGCCGCTGTGCACTGGAACATATCGCTGTTTTTCCGGCATCGCATTATGTTGTGCCGATGGATAAAATTCTGGAGGCTGCGAAACATATAGAGGAAGAGCTGGATGAGCGTGTACGCTATTTCAAGAGAGAAGATAAATTGATTGAAGCACAGCGAATTGCGGAACGGACAAATTTTGACATTGAGATGCTCAAAGAGACCGGATTCTGTTCCGGGATTGAGAATTATTCCAGACATCTGTCAGGGCTGGAGCCGGGAGCTACGCCGCACACACTGATGGATTATTTTCCGGATGACTTCCTTATTATAATAGACGAGTCACACAAAACAGTCCCGCAGATTGGGGCGATGTATGCGGGAGATCAGTCCAGAAAAAGTACGTTGGTAGACTATGGTTTCCGTTTACCGTCTGCGAAGGATAACCGACCGCTGAATTTTGAAGAATTTGAAAATAAGATCGATCAGATTCTGTTTGTATCGGCGACACCGGGACAGTACGAGGCAGAACATGAACTTCTGCGTGCTGAGCAGATCATAAGGCCGACCGGACTGCTAGATCCGAAAGTAGAAGTACGTCCGGTCGAAGGGCAGATTGATGATCTGGTCGGAGAAGTCAACAAAGAAGTCGAAAAAGGAAATAAGATTCTGATCACAACACTGACAAAGCGTATGGCAGAGGACTTAACCGATTATATGAAAGAAATCGGCATCCGTGTTCGTTATCTGCATTCGGATATTGATACGCTGGAACGAACAGAGATCATCCGGGATATGCGGCTTAATGTATTTGATGTGCTGGTCGGTATCAATTTGCTGCGAGAAGGTCTTGACATTCCGGAGATCACGCTGGTTGCCATTCTGGATGCGGATAAAGAGGGATTTTTGCGTTCGGAGACTTCACTGGTGCAGACGATTGGCCGTGCAGCACGAAATGTGGACGGTCATGTGATCATGTATGCGGATGTAATGACAGATTCGATGAAAGCGGCAATCGAGGAAACCGAGCGAAGGAGGACAATCCAAGAGAAATATAATAAAGAACATAATATAACACCACGGAGCATCAAGAAAGCGGTTCGCGATCTGATCAGTATTTCGAAAAATGTAGAAAAAGAGGCTGAGCCGGAAAAAGATCCAGAATCCATGAATTGCAAGGAACTGGAGAGCGAGATTGCGAAAACGCAGAAACAGATGAAAAAAGCGGCAGCAGAGCTTGATTTTGAAAAGGCAGCAGAGCTTCGTGATCGTATGATCATGTTGAAAAAGCATTTGCAGGAGACAGAAGAGTAGGAGGATATTATGGAAAAATCAGAAAAGAAACAGCCAATGATCAGGATTCGGGGGGCAAATGAAAACAATCTGAAAAGTGTGGATCTTGATATACCACGCAACCAGTTTATTGTTTTTACCGGTCTTTCTGGTTCCGGAAAATCCTCTCTGGCGTTTGATACGATCTATGCAGAGGGACAGAGGCGTTATATGGAGTCGCTTTCCTCCTATGCCAGACAGTTTTTAGGACAGATGGAGAAACCGGATGTGGAGAGTATCGAAGGACTTCCGCCGGCGATTTCCATCGACCAGAAATCAACCAACCGCAATCCGAGATCTACGGTGGGAACGGTGACAGAAATCTATGATTATTTCAGACTTTTATACGCGAGAGTTGGGACCGTACACTGTCCGAAGTGCGGAAAAGTTATCAAAAAACAGACGGTCGATCAGATGGTAGATGCGATCATGCAGCTGCCGGATCGTACCAAAATACAGCTGCTTGCACCGGTTGTACGTGGAAGAAAGGGAACGCACGCGAAGTTGCTGGAAAAAGCGAAAAAAAGTGGCTATGTCCGTGTGCGGATCGATGGCAACATGTATGAACTGAGTGAGGAGATCGCACTGGAGAAAAATATCAAGCATAATATCGAAATCGTCGTGGATCGTCTCGTGGTAAAAGAAGGGATTGAAAAAAGACTGACGGACTCACTGGAAAATGTACTGAGCCTGGCAGATGGTCTGGCGTTTGTGGAAGTGATTGATGGAGAATTGCTGCGTTTCAGCCAGAGTTTTGCCTGTCCGGACTGTGGTGTGAGTGTCGATGAGATCGAGCCGAGAAGTTTTTCCTTTAACAATCCGTTTGGTGCCTGCCCGGATTGTTACGGACTCGGATATAAGATGGAATTTGACGTAGAACTGATGATCCCGGATCCATCTCTCAGTATTCTGGATGGTGCGATCACTGTGACTGGATGGCAGTCCTGCACAGATAAAGGAAGCTTTACAAGAGCGATTCTGGATGCACTGGCTAAAGAATATCAGTTTGATCTTGCAACGCCATTTCAGGATTATCCGGAGGAGATCAAACATATCATTATTCATGGCACCGACGGAAAAGTCCTGAAAGTGCATTACAAGGGACAGAGAGGCGAAGGAGTCTATGATGTGGCTTTTGAAGGTCTGATCCGTAATGTAGAACGCCGTTATCGGGAAACAGGTTCCGATACGATGAAGCAGGAGTATGAGTCTTTCATGCGGATCACACCATGTAAGACCTGCAAAGGTCAGAGACTGAAAAAGGAAGCACTGGCTGTTACAGTAGGAGATAAAAATATCTATGAAATAACCTCACTGTCTATTGAAAAACTGCAGGAATTTATGGAAAAGCTGACACTTACAAAGCAGCAGGAACTGATCGGAAAGCAGATTTTAAAAGAGATCAGGGCACGTATCCGCTTTTTGATGGATGTTGGACTTGATTATCTGACACTTGCAAGAGCGACGGGTACTCTTTCCGGAGGTGAGGCACAGAGAATCCGTCTGGCAACCCAGATTGGTTCCGGACTGGTAGGTGTAGCCTATATTCTGGATGAGCCGAGCATTGGACTGCATCAGAGAGACAATGATAAGCTTTTGAATACATTGCGAAATCTGAGAGATCTTGGAAATACATTGATTGTGGTTGAACATGATGAAGATACCATGTTTGCTGCCGATTGCATTGTTGACATCGGTCCGGGAGCCGGTGAACATGGCGGAAAAGTGGTAGCAGTGGGAAATGCACAGGAAATTATGGCGTGTCCCGATTCCGTGACCGGGCAGTATTTAAGCGGTGCAAAGAAAATCCCTGTTCCTTCTGTACGCAAAACGCCGACCGGCTGGCTGAAAGTGGTCGGAGCAGCAGAAAATAATCTGAAGAATATCAATGTAGATTTTCCGCTTGGTGTTATGACCTGCGTGACCGGCGTTTCCGGTTCTGGAAAAAGTTCGCTTGTCAATGAAATTTTATATAAACATCTGGCAAAAACGCTGAACCGTGCCAGAACCATTCCGGGCAAACACAAAGACATTGTCGGTATGGAACAGCTTGATAAAGTGATCGCCATTGACCAGTCACCGATCGGAAGAACACCGCGTTCGAATCCGGCAACATACACCGGCGTATTTGATCAGATACGAGATCTGTTTGCAGCAACACAGGATGCGAAAGCACGCGGCTACAAAAAAGGAAGATTCAGTTTCAATGTAAAAGGAGGACGCTGCGAGGCATGTTCCGGAGACGGAATCCTGAAAATTGAGATGCATTTTCTGCCGGATGTTTATGTTCCATGTGAAGTCTGCGGCGGAAAACGCTATAACAGGGAGACATTGGAAGTAAAATATAAAGGAAAAAGTATCTATGATGTGCTCAATATGACGGTAGAAGAAGCACTGGGATTCTTTGATTCCATTCCGTCCATAAAACGAAAGATCCAGACTTTGTATGATGTAGGATTATCCTATATCCGCCTGGGACAGCCATCCACCGAACTTTCGGGCGGTGAAGCACAGCGTATCAAACTGGCAACGGAGCTTTCCAAACGCAGCACCGGAAGAACCATTTATATTTTAGATGAGCCGACAACCGGACTGCATTTTGCAGATGTTCACAAACTGATCGAGATTCTGCAGAGACTTGCAGAAGGCGGAAATACTGTAGTTGTGATTGAACACAATTTGGATGTGATCAAAACAGCGGATTATATCATCGATATCGGACCGGAAGGCGGCGATAAAGGAGGAACCGTGATCGCGAAAGGAACGCCGGAAGAGGTGGCGAAAGCTGAGAAGTCTTATACCGGAAAATACGTGAAGAAATATCTGTGAAGATTTTCTTAATGTGCAAATGAATGTTGTAAAAAATAGTTTGGTAAAAATAGGACGCCATGATGATTCGAAAACAATCTCCTGACACGCATCGTTTCCTGTTCGGTTCGCTCGCCTGTTAGCCGCCCTTCGCCTAAACTCGCCTCTTCGAGGCTCAGACAGCGGCTCTCTGGGGCGGCAACATCGCAAACCTCACGACGGAAGCCTCGCTACCGTCAGAGCGATTTGTTTTCGAATTCATCATGGCTGTATTATTTTACGCACTATGTTTTACAATGCGGTTTTGTTTGCACATTGCCAAAAGCTACTGGCCTGCCCGGGGTCGCTTAAGCGGAAAGCTTTTTCAAACCACAGATATTTGCTAAAAAACTTTCCGTTTCCATAGCGTAATCGGCTGGGCAGGAGGTGTGGAGGCTATTTCTTCTTTCAACACAAGAGGAGATGTGAAGTGTAGAATTGTGCCGGACAGCAAAAAAGACAGAGGCACAGTGACGGTAGCAAGTTTCCGTTGTGAGATTTGTGTCTAGTTTCCGCCGCCGAGCGGTGTCTGAGCAGCGAAGCTGCGAGTTCCAGCGAACGGCGGATCATAGACGGCACAAATCGAACAGGAAACGATGCGTGTCACGTGACCTGTCTTTTTACGTCTGGCACTCTGTAACACTTTTTGTTCATTCTTTTGTACTGAAAAAGAAAAAACGGAACTTGTGACATAAAAATGAAGAAGACACCTGCGGTGCCTTCTTCAAAGGAAAGAGAAAAATTAAAATATTTTGAGGGAGTACTACGCAACGTGTGGGTGTTGCGTAGTGTGAGTTATGAAATATATTAGCTCTTCACTAATATAGCTACAGTATAGAATAGAAATGTGTTAAAAGTATGTCTTAAATATTAATAAAAAATGAAAAGAAGAAAAAAATAAAAACCCCTTTTCAAGAAGAAAGCCGTTGTATATAATAAACCAAGGACAGACAGGGGGAAGATCCTGATGGAGAAAGGAGAACACAGGAATGAATTCAACAGATATTGGAATAGATCTTGGCACTGCGAGTATACTGGTGTACGTGAAAGGAAAAGGCGTTGTTTTAAAAGAGCCTTCCGTAGTAGCCTTTGACCGTGATACAAATAAAATCAAAGCAATCGGAGAGGAGGCAAGACTGATGCTTGGGCGTACACCAGGCAATGTCGTTGCAATTCGCCCGCTGCGTAAGGGCGTTATTTCTGATTATACCGTGACCGAACAGATGCTGAAGTATTTTATCCAGAAAGCGATCGGCAGAATGTCTTTTCGCAAACCGAGGATCAGTGTCTGTGTGCCGAGCAGCATTACAGAGGTCGAGAAAAAGGCGGTGGAAGATGCAACCTATCAGGCAGGTGCAAGAGAAGTTTCTATTATAGAGGAGCCGATCGCAGCAGCCATCGGAGCAGGGATTGATATTTCCAGACCATGCGGCAATATGATTGTGGACATCGGAGGGGGTACCTGCGATGTCGCTGTGATCTCTCTGGACGGAATTGTTGTGAGCACTTCGATCAAAGTCGCCGGTGATGATTTTGATGAGGCAATCATCCGTTATGTAAGGAAAAAACATAATCTTCTGATCGGAGAACGTACGGCAGAAGATATCAAGATCAATATTGGAACTGCGATTGAACGTCCGGATCAGAAAGTAATGGAAGTAAGAGGGAGAGATCTTGTTACCGGCCTGCCGAAAACCGTTCGTGTGACTTCAGAGGAGACAAGAGATGCTTTAAAAGAGACAACTTCACAGATCGTTGAGGCAGTACATGGCGTTCTGGAGCGTACGCCGCCGGAACTGGCAGCCGATGTTGTGGATCGTGGTATCGTGTTGACGGGGGGCGGTTCACTGCTTGGGGGCCTGGAAGAGCTGATCGAAGAGAAAACAGGCATTAATACGGTGACTGCAGAAGATCCGATGACCGCAGTAGCAATCGGCACCGGGAAATTTGTGGAGCTGACAGCCGGCAATGGCAAACTGATAGAGTAAGGGGATTTAAGCAGAAATTCATGGATAAAATAAAAGGATATATAGATCATCTGATTTTTCGGAACAGTGACAATGGTTACACGGTTATGGTTGTGAACCACGAAGGAGAAGAACTGACCTGTGTGGGTACCTTCCCGGTGATCACAGAAGGGGAGCTGATCGAAGCGACCGGGCACTATACCGAACATGCAGTTTACGGGACACAGTTCCAGATCCAGAAACTGGAAATAAAAGATCCGGAAGATACGGCGGCGATCGAACGTTATCTTGGTTCCGGTGTGATCAAAGGGATCGGAATCGCACTGGCAGCCAGGATTGTGCGGAAATTTAAAGAAGATACTTTTCGCATTATGGAAGAAGAGCCGGAACGACTGGCGGAAGTCAAAGGAATCAGTGAGAAAAAGGCCCGTGAGATCTCAGAACAGGTATCAGAAAAAAGAGATATGCGAAAAGCGATGATCTTTTTGCAGCAATATGGTATTTCCAATACACTTGGAGCCAAGATTTATAAGCAGTACGGAGCGAAACTGTACGCTGTGATCCAGGACAATCCATATCAGATGGCAGACGATATAAATGGCGTTGGATTTCAGATCGAGGATTAGATAGCCTCAAAAATCGAGATCCATACCGATTCTGATTTCCGGGTTCTCAGCTGTATTCTGCATGTGCTGACCAGGATCTCTCTGGAAGGTCATGTGTATCTGCCGAAGATGGAGCTTCTGGCAAGAACGGTGGAGCTTCTGGGCGTAAGTCGGGAGCTGGTAGAGAAACATATCATGGATCTGGCAGTAGAACGCAGGCTGATACTCAAAGAGCAGGAGAGGCAGATTTGCGTATATGGGATCAATGCCTATTATACGGAATTGAATACAGCAAAAATGCTCCATGATCTGAATATATCCTGCAAGATCGATGAGAAGAAGATCAGCAGGCGAATGGATAAGTTGGGAAAACATTCCGGGTATGAGCTCGATGAGCTTCAGAAAGAGGCAGTGGTTACAGCTGCCGGTCACGGACTTTTGGTTCTGACCGGTGGTCCGGGAACAGGAAAAACAACAACGATCAATGCAATGATCGATTATTTTGACTCAGAAGGTCTGGAAGTGCGACTGGCAGCACCAACCGGACGGGCAGCGAAACGAATGCAGGAGGCGACCGGCTGTGAAGCACAGACCATACACCGCATGCTGGAGATTTCCGGGGCAGCAGATGAGGAAGAAGGACCAAAACAGTTTGAACGAAACGAAGAGAATCCGCTGGAGGCAGATGTGATCATTGTGGATGAGATGTCCATGGTGGATATTTATCTGATGCATGCCCTGTTGAAAGCTGTCACCGTTGGAACAAGACTGATCCTGGTTGGTGACAGGGATCAGCTGCCTTCCGTGGGACCGGGAAGTGTCCTGAAGGATATCATAGAATCAGAATGTTTTCCGGTAGTGTGTCTGACACACATTTTTCGCCAGGAGGGCGGAAGTGATATCGTTTTAAATGCCCATAAGATCAATAAGGGTGAACACATCGTGATGGACAATAAGAGCCGGGATTTCTTTTTCCTGAAACGGGAAGATGCAAATGTGATCATCAGTGTTGCACTGACACTGATCCAGAAAAAATTACCTTCTTATGTAGATGCAGATCCGTATGATATCCAGGTTCTGACACCGATGCGGAAAGGGCTTCTTGGTGTGGAACGTCTCAATACGATCTTTCAGCAGTATCTCAATCCACCGTCACCGGAAAAGAATGAGAAAGATACCGGCAGATGCAAATTCCGGGAAGGTGACAAAGTCATGCAGACCCGCAACAACTATCAGATGGAGTGGGAGGTACGCGGAAAATATGGGATTCCGGTTGACAAAGGCTGCGGTGTTTTTAACGGTGACATGGGCATTATCCGTGAGCTCAATACATATGCAGGAATGGTGACAGTGGAATTTGATGAGTGCCGTTTTGCAGAATATTCCTTTAAAGAGCTCGAAGAGCTGGAGCTTGCCTATGCACTGACGGTGCATAAGGCACAGGGAAGTGAATATCCGGCCGTGATCCTCCCGCTGCTGAACGGACCGAGGATGCTGATGAACCGCAATCTGCTCTATACAGCGGTCACAAGAGCACGTTCCTGCGTTACGATCGTCGGAAGTCCGTATGCGGTCAATCAAATGATCGATAATAAATATGAACAGATACGCTACACATCCCTGAGGCAGCGGATCTGTGAATTTGTATTATGATTCAGGCACTGGAGGAGATGATCACGCTCCTCTATCCAAGACGCTGTCCGCTTTGTCAGGATATTTTAACAGATAAAGCGGCACTTATTTGTATGAAATGTCGAACAAAAGCAGTACCGATCAGGGGACCGAAATGTAAAACGTGTGGGAAGCCGGTGGCATCTTTGGAAACAGAGTATTGTCCGGACTGTCAGGAAAAAACGCATTTTTTTACATCGGGAAGGGCTGTTTTTCTCTATGAAGAAGAAATCAGGAAATCTGTATATCAGTTTAAATTTCACAACAAAAGAGAATATGCCGGATTTTATGTATCGGAAATGGAGCGTGTCTGTGGAGATGAGATCCGCACCTGGAATCCGGATGTGATCATTCCGATTCCGATGTATAAGAGAAAAAAGAGACAAAGGGGATACAATCAAGCAGAAATACTGGCAAAATATCTTGGGAAAAGGCTTCAGATCCCGGTTGATACAAAAAGCCTCGTGCGTGTACGGAAAACGATACCGCAGAAAAGTCTTGGAAGAAAAGAAAGAGAAATAAATCTGAAAAATGCTTTTAAAACTTCGACAAATGCGTTAGAATTAAAGAAAGTACTGCTTGTGGATGATATCTATACAACTGGGGTTACGATGGACGAAGCGGCGAAGGTGCTTTGGATGGCGGGAGCAGAAGAAGTACATTTTCTTGTGCTTTGTACAGGAAAACCGGATTGCTGAGAGATACTTTTCAGAAACCGGATTTTATGTTATACTGAAAAAAAGACAGAGGAATCATTAAGGGGTAACTATGCTGAACAAGAAAAAAATACGAACAATGTCTAAAATTGCAGTTATGGAAAAGCACCATGGGGAGGAACTGCAAAAAGCCAGAGAATATTATCGCAGTGATTATGTGGCAGTACAGCTGCTGAAAAATGCGTGTTATCTTACTGTCGCATATATGATAGGACTTCTGCTCTGGGGAGTGGCCAATATGGATATGCTGATCGAGAAGCTTAACCGTATGCAGATCAAGGGGATACTGACCGGAGTGATCGTCAGCTATCTGCTGTGTATGACCGCAGGTCTGCTGCTTACCTATGTGATAACTATGAAACGGTATTTTTACGGGCAGGAGCTGTTCCGGCACTATCAGGTGCTGCTGCAGAGACTGGAAGATGAAGATGATATAGAAATACTGGAAGTGACAGATCTCAGGAGGAAAAAGTGAAGGGAATTTATAATATCAGGACATTATTCGAAAAATATTACAGTGAATATGGAAATTACATCGATGCCGCTGCCAAATTTGTTACAGCGTTGATTCTGTTTATGCAGATCAATGGTCGGATTGGCGGAAAAAGCATTTTTGGAAATATTTTTGTGGAACTGATTCTGGCACTGGTCTGTGCGATCCTGCCGCCGAATGTTATGATTGTACTGGCATTTGTCGCAGCACTACTGCAGTTTGCGTCCGTATCAATCGCATCGCTGGCAGTCGGAGGAGGCGTTTTGCTGGCAGTACTGCTTTTATATTTTGCATTTGCATCGAGACAGGCATGGGCCATGCTACTGACAATCCTCGGACTTTTCTTCCATGTCCCGTGTATCGTACCGATCAGTTTCGGGCTGATGGGAAGTACGATGTCCGCAGCAGGTATGGCTGTGGGAACGGTATTTTACTATACGTTATTGACGATAGGAAAGCTGGGCGGTGCATCGGTAGATCTTGCGATGGCAAAACAGAGCACTGCGGAAAAGATCCTTGCAGAACTGCAGACAATGATCGATACGCTTCTGGGTGAGCAGGAGATGATCCTGATGCTGGTTGTGCTGCTGGCAGTATTTGCTGTTGTATTTCTGGCAAGAAGGATGGCGATGAAGCATGCATGGAAAGTTGCGATCGCAGCGGGTACGGTCATTTATCTGGTGCTGATGATGGCAGGTTACATGATGCTGCATCTGGAGATCGGGATTTCATGGATCCTGATCGGAACATTGATCTCGGCGGCAGTGGCATTTCTGCTGGAACAGTTGTTTTTTAATCTGGATTACCGCAAAATAGAAAATCTTCAGTTTGAAGATAATGATTATTATTGCTATGTCAAGGCAGTACCGAAACGACACCGAAACGATGAGGACAGTCAGGAAATGGAAGCGGGAAGAATCGACAGGAAAGGACGTGAACATCATGATGGGCATGAAACAATTCATTCATAGTTATCTTTCCAGCCTTATGTTTACTTATTCCGATGTGTTGGAGATCATCATACTTTCCTTTGTAGTGTACCACATCCTGATCTGGATCCGGAACACCCGGGCGTGGACCCTGATGAAGGGCATCCTGGTCATGATTGTTTTTATCTTTATTGCCACACTTCTGAACCTGGATTCCATTCTGTTTCTGGTCAGCAAAGGCATCAATGCGATCCTTGTGGCAACGGCCGTTATTTTTCAGCCGGAGCTGAGGAGGGCTCTGGAACAGCTTGGCGAAAAGAAGTTCCTTTCTTCGCTGCTACCGTTTGATATGGAAAAAGATGCAGAGGAACGTTTCAGCGATAAGACCGTCAACGAGCTGGTGAAAGGCTCCTTTGAGATGGGAAAAGCAAAGACCGGTGCTCTGATCGTTCTGGAAAAAAACACCAAGCTTACCGAGTATATAAGAACCGGTATCGAGCTGGATTCTCTAGTTACCAGTCAGCTTTTGCTGAATATTTTTGAGCATAATACACCGCTGCATGACGGAGCAATCATTGTCAGAGGAAACCGTATTATTTCCGCAACCTGTTATCTGCCTCTTTCGGATAACATGGAGCTGAGCAAAGAGCTTGGTACCCGCCACAGAGCCGGTGTCGGTATCAGTGAAGTGACAGATTCTCTGACGATTATTGTTTCAGAAGAGACGGGAAAGGTATCCATTGCACAGAAAGGTGTTCTTACCAGAGATGTGACACCGGAAGAACTGAAAGAACAGCTGGTTATTCTTCAGGATAAAAATGTAAATACAAAAAGATTTAAATTCTGGAAAGGAAAAGGCAAGAATGAGGAAAATATCAACCAGAATAAAGAGAATATTGACCAGTAATCTTGGCCTGAAAATAGTGTCGGTGCTGGTTGCCTGCATGATGTGGATTTTTGTAGTCAATGTGGATGATCCGGAAAAAGTGCAGTCCTTTTCGGATGTAAAAGTGGAAATCCGCAACAGTGACTGTTTTGGCGTGGACAAGACATTCAGTGTTCAGGAGGATACCGATAAAGTAAAAGTATGGGTGAAAGCGAGAGCATCTGTGCTGAACAAGCTTCAGTCAAAAGATTTTAAAGTGGTTGCCGATATGCGGAATGTGACGCTCGGCAATGCAGTGCCATATACACTGGAATGTACCAGCAGTGCACTCACCAAGGCAAACTGGGAGTGTGAACCGGCATCCCTGAAGATCAAGATTGAAAATGTTGTGCAGGAATCGTTCGGTGTGGAAGTGGATACGACCGGGGAGCCGGCCGATGGATATGACATCGGGACTTCTACGATCAAAGAGGGCGATACGATCAATATTGCGGGGGCGGAGTCGCTGATGAATATCATTCACAGAGTCAGTATGTCGGTGAGCGTGAGCGGACTTTCTTCGGATAAAACAGTAAAAGGAAATATTGTTGTCACCGATAAAAATGGCACCGATTTTACACAGAGCCAGTTGGATAAGCTGGTCTTTACAACGAGCAGCGGCGACCTGATCAAAGATGGCGTGTTAAGTGCAAAGATCCAGCTCTGGAAAGTAGAACAGAATGTAAAAGTAAATATCGGAACTTACGGTGACCCGGCACCGGGATACTGTGTGTCCGAAGTGAAAGTGACTCCGGAGAATATCAGCATTGCCGGAGATGAAGAGACACTTGCAGAATTGAACGGGGAACTTTCTTTAACGGATATGATCTCTGTAGAGGGTGTTTCAGAAAGTTTTACCTCTGATACGATTAATCTTGCGGATTATCTGAAAGAAAATTATAAAGATAAATTAAAAGTAAAGAGCGGAACGGCTTCAACCTTATCAGTTCGTGTTATTATGGAGAAGATGGGAACCAAGAAAATTGATATTCCTCTCTCTGCGATTACGATAAAAGGAAGACCGACCGATCTGGATATGGTATTGACACCTGCAGATAAGATCACGGTAGAAGTTGCAGCAGTAGACGGATCGTTGGATAATATTGATCAGAATGATGTCAAGGCAGTGTTGGATCTGACTTCTTATCAGAAAGAAGGGAGACATGAAGTTCCGGTTCAGATTACCCTGCCGGATGGCTACGAACTGACTTCGGAAGTGAAGATTGTCGTAAACCTGACCAAAAAGCAGAGGACAAGCGGCAGCAATACGGTGATTTCAGCTGCGGAGGAGTAGAAGTGAGTAAAAATTATTACAGGGAAAACCGCAGAATGCGGTAACAGGAGGGTAAACTTATGGTAAGTCAGAATGTAAGAGTGAAAAATCCTTCCGGTCTTCATTTACGTCCGGCAGGAGTACTTTGCAGTACAGCGTTGCAGTTTAAGTGCCGCGTCAGATTTACATTTCGTGAAGCGACTGTGAATGCAAAGAGCGTACTCAGTGTGCTGGGAGCCTGCGTAAAGGAAGGTGATGAGATCACGTTCGAATGTGAAGGGGAAGACGAGGATCAGGCACTTGCCACGATGGTAAAGGCTGTGGAAGAAGGACTTGGAGAAGAACAGAAAAATTAAGATCTTCAGGAAACGTACATGAAAATCCGCCCGGTTGTTTTGAATGACCGGGCGGGTTTTTGCTTTTCTGTATTCTCTTGTTTACGTCAAAGATCTATTTTCCGGTGTTAAAGTACAGTGGATCAGTAGGGTCATAGCTCTGAGAGAGTGGGATTTTAATGCCTTTTGGTTTACCGAGCGGTCCCGGGTTTGGAGAATCGTATACTACAACGGTCGTACCGATCGGAACGGTGTTGAACAGCCAGTAGGCATCTCCCATACTCAGGCGAATGCAGCCTTCAGAAGCCTGAGTGCCGAGCAGGTTGTATTTATAGGCCGGCAGATTTTTTCTGCCAAGCTGTGGCTGTGGGATCGAATGAAACAGGATTTCACTTGTGATGTGAGAACAGTAATATCCAAACGAAGGTCCATAAAGTGCATGGGTATACAGTTTATCTTGGATCGTGAATGTACCGAGCGGAGTTCCGTTGTTCAGACCGGTTGAGCATATCATGGCACGTACCGGAGTATTGCCTTTGTAGACAGTAACTACATTTTGCTGTCGGTTTACTTTTACGGTCCAGTTCCCTTCCAGAGCACGGCTTGAGATTCCGGAATCTGAGAATGTATAGGAGGTGCCGCCGATATTTTTAGTGCCGGTCACCATGACACCGTCGGACGGATTCAGATAATAGTACTTACCATTATAGTACAGCCATCCGGTATGCATGGAGCCGTAATCATTGAAAAAGTACGTTCTTCCGTCAATCGTTTTAAAGCCTCTGGTGATTTCGCCCTTTGCGTTTGCATAATATTTGCGGCTGCCATAGACGGTCCAGCCTTTTCCGAGAACACCGCTTGAATCAAAAACATAGATTTTCTTTTTGATCTGCTGTACGCCGATGTAAGGTACGCCCATCTTATTTCCCGAAGCATCGGCATAATATTTTTTGCCTTTGGCTTTGAACCATCCGGTCTGAAGGGTGCCGTCTTTTCCGACGCGACACTTTTTCCCATCTTTTTTTACCCATTTGTTTTTATACATGGCTCCTGTTTTTTTGTTCAGGCAGTACCATTTGTTTTTATAAAAGAACCATCCGGTCTGAAAGGTGCCGTTACTGTTCAGATAATACGTTTTTCCGTTGGAAGTTACCCAGCCTTTTTTGGCAAGCGTACCATTTGCTTTTGTAAAATAAGTTTTGTTTTTGTAAGTAACTTTTCCGATCATCATTGCTCCGGTGCTGTCGAAAAAATAAGTCTTTCCTTTATATTTCTGACGGCCAGTCTTTGCGGTTCCGGAAGCACTGATCAGATATTTTTTTCCATTTAAAGCCTGAAGTCCCTTTGGAAGTGATTTTCCGTTGGCTCCGAAACAGTAAATTTTGCCGCCAAGGGTAATGGTACGGTTTGTAAACAGCTGATAATTGGCTCCGGCATAATACCAGGAGATACCACTTGCTGATTTTATGGAGAAAAGACCTGTTTTTACAGATCCGTCCGCAAGGAAATAATAAGGTTTTTGGGCGAGGTACATGACACCTTCCTGGGATGGCGTAAAAAGATAGCCGTCCGGGTCAAAATAATATACTTTCTGATCAATGCTGCAAAATCCTGTGGCACGGGAACCGTTCTCTGTCAGAAAGAAACGCCCCAGGGCATCTGAATTCCAGCCATATGTGACAGGTGTTTCCGTTTTCGCATCTGGTGCAGCATAAATAGCCTGCGGGATACAGAAAATCAGGGCAGATGCCAGAATGCTGGCAGACAATATTTTCTTAAAATGCATAAACTCCTCCATTTCCTGCAAATTTGCAGTCAAATAAAACATGGATTATAAAAGATAATTCGGTTACCATTACTTTACTATAAAATGATGCAAGTGTCAAAAGTCTAAATTGCGATCAGGCTTGTACAAATGAGCAATCTAGACTTATTGACACACCGAACACCGAAAACGTAATAAAATGTCGTGTATGCGGCATTTTGTGGAAGTTTGAGGTAGTTCCGGTGCAATCCGGAATAAAAAAATTAAATAAAAATTAAGAAAAATTAACAGAGGTTTAAGAGATTGACAGACAGACCTTTTTAGGGTACTATGTAAAGTAATGTGTATCACAAAAATGAACGAAAATAAGAAGTGATTTTTACATTGTGGTTGTAAAAATAAGAAGAAATTACGAGAGTATTTCGAAATCAGGAGGAAGAGATGAAGAAAATATTAAAAAATCTGGCAGCAGCTGCGATGCTGGGACTTGTGTTCTGCACGGGGGTCACATCACATGCTTCGAATGGAAACGTTGTTCTGGTACTGGATCCCGGACATGATGTACACGATGCAGGTGCGAGACGTACCTGGAACGGTGTGACTTATGCGGAGGAGACCATTACTTTAAAAATGGCACAGTACTGTAAAGAAGAGCTGGAAAAATACTCTGGTATCGTTGTTTATATGACAAGGTTCAGCAATAATGTGGACATGGATCGATATGACCGTGTAAAAGTGGCAAAAGATCTGGGAGCAGATGCACTGGTGAGCCTGCACATCAATTCAACCGGAAATCAGCAGGATACCGTTTCCGGAGCACTTGCCTATGTGCCAATCTCAACCAACAAAGCAGATTATGCTGTGGAAGCAAGAGCACTTGCTGCGGATATTGTGAGCAATCTTTCAACGGTCGGAATGAAGAATCTCGGCTATCTGAAAGGGGAAGGACTTGGCATTATCTATTATGGAAGGCAGTGGAAGATCCCGACCATGATCATAGAGCATGGATTTGTGAACAATCCTTCTGACTGTCTGAAATATTATGGAAGCGATGCCAAGATCAAAGCGGTGGCTGTTGCAGATGCAACTGCGATCGCACGCCATTACGGTATCACGAAAATGCGTGGCTGGAATCAGATCGGAGGTGAATGGATTTATCTGGATAAGAACGGCAATAAGAAAACCGGATGGATTACCGATGCAGGCAAAGAATATTATCTGGACGAAGAAGGGCATAAAGTTTCCGGATTTGTAAAAATTAATGATAAAAAATATTATTTTAATGAAGACGGAAGTGCCTACAGCGGATTCCTTCAGGCAAACGGTGCTCTGTACTATGTGAAAAACGGTGGTCAGGTGATGACGGGCCGGTTTAAAATAGGCGAGAAACAGTACTATGCGGCAAAGGGCGGCAAACTGTATCGTGGATTTAAGGTACGCAAAGGTTACAAATACTATTTTGATCCGGAAACCGGAGCAGCACTTAGCGGATTGCAGAAGATCGGAGCAAAATATTATTATTTTGATGTGGCAGGACGTATGCAGACCGGCTGGGTAAAAGTCGGTTCCAGAACCTGTTATTTTAAAAAGTCTACCGGTGTGAGAAGAAGCGGATGGTTCAAATACAGAGGCAAATATTATTATCTGAATCCGAAGACCGGAGCCAGAATGAAAAAACGCTGGGTAGTATATAATGGAAACTATTATTATCTGGACAGGAAAGGCGTCCGCCTTACCGCCACTAAGGCAGTGATCGACGGCAAAAAGTATCGTTTTGATGCAAATGGCATCTGCAAAAAGAAGACAAGAGCCGAGGCAGCCAGACAGAAGGCAGAACAGGTGACACCGGAAACAGGTAATGTGACATCGACAACAGAACAGGTGACACCGGAAACGAAAGCACTTTCAGAATAAAGGAGAAAAAGTCGGATGGCGATCAAAGGATTGGAGATTCTGCTGTGGTTTCTTATCATTCCGCTTGCAGCAGGAAATCTTCCTGTTTTTGAGACAGGGAAGGAGAAAGACTGGTTTGTGCGAATGGCAGATGCTCTGATCTGCGGTTATGTTCTGCTGTTTGCAGTATTTGAGCTGTTGGCATTGCCGCTCATTTTTACCAGGCAGTCATTTGCAGTTCTGAAATACAGCTATGAGATACTTGCCTGCGTGCTGGCTCTGGCAGGAGTCATCTTTGCCTGGAAAAATAAAAAGAACAGGGCAGATGGAGCAGAACGGAAAAAGAGCCTTTCACGAAAAAAAATTCCAGCGGCCATGTGGCTTGCATTTCTGCTGGTCGCCATACAGATGGGAGCTTATGTTTTTGGTATGGCAACGGATCTGGATGACGCCTTTTATGTGGCAACAGCAACCACGACCCTGGAGACGAACGGGATGTTCACGTACGATGCCTATACTGGAATGCTGGCATCGTATCTTCCGGCGAGATATGTGTTTGCACCCTTTCCGATCCTGCTTGCATTCTACAGTGATATGGTGCATATGCATGCGGCGGTTGTGGCACATACGGTCGAACCGGTCTTCTTTCTTCTGATCTCCTATCTTGTCTACTGGAAGATCGGAAGGAAGCTGTTTGATAAAGATGATCGGAAAGTGGGACTGTTTCTGCTGTTTCTGGTGCTGATCCAGATGTTTTCTTATTATTCAGTCTACACGCAGGGAACATTTCTGTCGATCCGTATCTGGCAGGGGAAGGCTCTTCTTGCATCGTTTGTGCTCCCGGCGATCTTTTTGCAGGCAAAGGAATGCATGGAAACGAATAGGATGTGCGGTGCATGGGTGACATTGTTTTTGATGATGACATCGGCATGTCTGGTGTCCGGCATGGGTATTATGCTGGCACCGATCATGCTGGGGCTTATGACACTTTTGTATGCGGTGAAAGACAGAAATTGGGGAAACATAAAAAGAGCAGTGATATGCTGCCTGCCGAATGTTATCTGTGCGGCGGCATATGTGATCATACGCTAGAAGAAAGGGTAGAATCATGATAACAGCATTTCAGATTGCCATAGAAGGGGCAGGCTGGTACATCGGAAGTGGATGGCATTATCTGTTGTTTGCAGCGGCACTCCTCTTTCTGATCCTGAAACGTGATGACAAAGAAAACCGTAAATGGCTGGTGGGGTATACCCTGTTATTTGCAGCCGTTTATATCTGTCCGCTTACGGCAAGGATCATTATGAAATACTGCATTGGTGGATTTGTTTACTGGAGAATGTTCTGGATTCTGCCAACGTCCGTGATTTTAGCTTATGTGGCAGTGAGCGTATGTACAGCAGGAAAGAAAAAAACGATTCAGGCTGTATGTGCATCTCTGCTGATGGCACTGATCATCGTGACCGGAAAGAATCCTTATGTGGGCGGTCAGGCCATCTATCAGAAATCAGTCAATATGCAGAAACTTCCGGCGGATGCGTGTCAGATCAGTAACCTGATAGCCGACACAAGAGCAGAAGGTGAGACGGCTCTTGCAGTGATGCCGGAAGATCTGGTCGGTTATGTGCGGCAGTATGATGCATCGATCCGGCTGCTTTACGGAAGGCGTTCCAAATCAGAGAAACCAGTGCGGAAAATCCGCCGTCAGATGCGAAAAGAACAGCCGAAGATCAAAAAGCTGATCCGCAGGATAAGACAGCAGGGCGTGAATTATCTGGTTTTTCTTGCAGATGAACAGCAGGATGCTAAAATTCAGAGAAATGGATTTGAAAAGATAGGAAAAGTAGGGGGTTACTCGGTCTATAAAGATAAATGGTAAGCATAATCCCATGCATTGCCACAGACTTTGCTATTGTAATTTTGGAGAAAGTGTTGTAAACTTATCGGCGATGTAAAAGTATGGAATTTTATATGAAGAGGATAAGTATATGGAAAACAGAGAACGTTATAAAAGACTGATCATGTTTCTGGCATCTGCATTTATTCTGACACTCCAGACAGGTGTGTTCGCTTATGTATGGTTTAAGGATTATGCATTTTCCGGAGCGATCGGAGAAGCTTTCTGGAAACGCGGAAACTATGTAGTCATTGCACAGTATGCTTTGATGCTGTACTTCTTCTACCGTATTTACGGCGGCTTCAAAGTAGGATATTTGCGGGTTTTTGAAGTACTGTATTCCCAGGTTCTTTCCGTGCTCTGTGTAAATGCGATCACGTATCTGCAGCTGGCACTGATCGGACGCTGGAAGTTTACGAAATTCATAGAGCCGATTCTGAAAATGACCGGCGTTGATCTGGTGATCGTTGTAGTCTGGGTCTTATTTATGCGGTGGATCTATACAAAAATCTATCCGCCGAGACAGATGCTGCTGGTATATGGAGATTACAGCCCGCAGGATCTGATCCAGAAGATTTCCAGCCGTGAGGATAAATACAACATCTGCGAGAAGATCCATATCAGCAAAGGGCTGGATGCGATCAAAGGGCGGATCGATGAGTATCATGCAGTGGTACTTGGAGATATTCCGGCATCCGAGCGAAATATCCTGCTGAAATATTGCTTTGAAAAAGATATCCGCTGCTACAGCATTCCGAAGATATCGGATATTATGATCATGAGTGCGGAAAATATTCACCTGTTTGATACCTCTCTGCTTTTGTTCCGCCATCGCGGACTGACAGCCGAGCAGCAGTTCTTCAAACGGGCGTTTGATATTGTAACTTCTTTGCTTGGAATTATTGTGGCATCGCCGTTTATGATCGTCATTGCCATTCTGGTGAAACTGTACGACAAAGGTCCGGTATTTTATAAACAGGCGAGACTGACAAAAGGAGGCAAAGTCTTTTATGTAATGAAATTCCGCAGCATGCGGGTGGATTCGGAAAAACAGGGAGCAAGGCTGGCGATGAAGCATGATGATCGTATCACACCGGTTGGACGTGTGATCCGAAATCTTCACCTGGATGAATTACCGCAGCTTTTCAATATCCTCAAAGGAGATATGTCTATGGTCGGTCCGAGACCGGAGCGTCCGCAGATCGCAGAAGAGTACAAAAAAGCAATACCGGAGTTTGATTACCGTCTGAAGGTGAAGGCGGGACTGACCGGATTTGCACAGGTTTATGGAAAATACAACACAACACCGTATGATAAATTAAAACTGGATCTGACCTACATTGAGAATTACAGTTTTGTGCTGGATATAAAACTGATGTTTCTGACCTTTAAGATCCTGTTCCAGAAAGAAAATACCGAAGGCGTGGAAAAATGGCAGGTGACGGCTGCTACCAGGGAAAATCTGGAGCAGATCAAAGAAGAGGAAGAAAAGGAAATGAAAGAAACCGGAAAACAGCAATAGGAGAACCGTATTTATGGAAAAAAGACCGTTAGTATCCGTGATCATACCGGCCTATAATTGTGCAGGGTTGATATCAAGAGCGATCGAGTCCGTGTTGATCCAGGAGGTATCGCTGGAGATCATCGTTATAGACGATGGCTCCGGTGACAACCTGGAGCAGGTGCTGGAGACGTATCGGGATAACCCTGCGTTTTCTTTTATTAAAAATAAGACAAATCTGGGTGCGGCCGGAAGCCGGAACAAAGGTGTGGCCATGGCGAAAGGCAGATATGTCGCGTTTCTGGATGCCGATGATTACTGGGCAGCCGGGAAATTAAAAAAGCAGACAGATGCTATGGAAAGGACAGGCTGTGTTTTAAGCTGTACGGCAAGAGAGCTGATGACTCCTCAGGGCGAACTGACCGGACGGATCATTCCGGTAAAAGAAGAAATCACCTACCGTGACCTTTTGCATCATAACAGCATCAACTGTTCTTCCGTTGTTTTGAAAACGGAAGTTGCGAAAAACTATCCGATGGAGCACGATGACAGCCACGAAGATTACATTACCTGGCTGAAAATCCTGCAAAAATATAAAAAAGCTTGTGGTATCCGGGAACCTCTGTTAAAATATAGGCTAAGTAATCAGGGAAAATCAGGAAATAAATTGCAGTCGGCGAGAATGACCTTTATGGTATATCGTTACCTGGGTTTTGGCATCTTGAAATCCTGTTATTATTTTGCTTCCTATGCTCTCCATGGTGTGTGGAAATATTATGGATTTTCCGGGAAAGAGCATAAAAAGACAACGGAAAACCAGAGGAGATAGGATATGAAAAGTTTTATCAAATATCTGTACAGCAAATGTCTGCAGATATTGCTGCTTCCATTTTGCCTCTTCCCGATCCGGAAGAACCGGCTGGCTTTTACCGGGCTTACAGGCGGCAAAGGATATGATTATTCCTGCAATCCGCGATATCTTTCGGACTATATCAGAGAGCAGGAGAAGGACACGTTTGAGATATACTGGATGGTTACAGATCCAAAGCGGTATCGTGACAAAGAAGAGAAGGATCTGCATTTTGTGAAACATTTTACGCTGAGAAGTTTTTATTATCTTCTGACGGCAAAAGTGATCATCACGAACGGCTCTTATGCTCCGTGGTTTCCGTTTCGCAAAAAGCAGTATCTGATCAACACCTGGCATGGCGGCGGAGCTTATAAGAAAATTGAAAATGACAAACCGGATGCCAACTGGGCGACCAGAAAGCGTGCAGAGTTCTGTGCGAAAAATATACAGCTGATCGTATCAAGCTGTCAGGCGGCAAGTGACAGGCTGTTTCGCCGTGCATTTCTTTACCATGGAGAAATCTTAAAATGCGGTATGCCGCGAAATGATTTTCTGGTCTGTGGGAACACAGAGCAGGCGGATCAGAAAGTAAGGCAGACCTATCAGATAGACCGTAAGTACCGGATCTTGCTGTATGCACCTACCTATCGTTCAAATGGGAAAAATCAGATGCCGGATTTTACAGGAGTTCGAAAAGTACTTGAAGAAAATGGCGAAAAGTGGTATGTATTATACCGGGCACATCGCTACAGTGAGGACGATTCGGCAGGATTGGATCCGGAATGCTCAGCGGATGTGACGGACTATCCTGATATGCAGGAGCTTTTAGCGGCAGCAGATATGCTGATCACGGACTATTCCTCCTGTATATGGGATTATTCTTTTTTATACCGACCATGCTTTCTGTATACACCGGATCTGCGGGAATATCTTGCAAAGACCGGTTTTTATGTAGATATTCATGAGTGGCCGTTTCCAATCTGTGAAAATATGGAAGATCTGGAAAAACAGATCCGCTCTTTCGATGAAGAAAAGAACAGAGCGAGGATCATGGAGCATCATCAGCAAATGGGAAGCTATGAGAGCGGACATGCCTGTGAGGCGGTCTGCAGTTGGATAAAGCAAAAAAGTATTTGTGAGGAGAACGCATAAAATGAGTCGATTTCTAAAAGACACGAAAAAGTACTACAAGTACGCGATCTATTCGGCAAAATCGAAATTGCAGTCTGAGGTGGCAAGTTCCTACCTGAACTGGCTGTGGTGGGTATTGGACCCGATCTGTTTCATGCTGATCTACACCCTGATCTTTGGTGTGGTGTTTAATGCAAAAGAGCAGTATTTTACAATCTTCATTTTTATCGGTCTGACGATGTGGGATTTCTTTAATAAGACCCTTCAGCAGAGCGTAAAAATCGTCAAAAACAACAAGTCCATTGTGGCAAAAGTATATTTGCCGAAATACATTCTGGTTATGGTCCGCATGTTTGTAAACGGCTTTAAAATGCTGGTCTCTTTTGGCATCGTGATCATTATGATGGTCATTTACCGCGTGCCGGTCAGCTTTAATATTCTGTACATGATCCCGATCATGCTGACCCTGTTTCTGTTCACGTTCGGATGCAGTACGATCGTGGCACATTTTGGCGTATTTGTACAGGACTTGTCCAACGTGATCAATATCGTACTGCGTCTGCTGTTTTATATTACCGGTATTTTTTATAATGTGGAAACAAGGCTTGCAAAATTTGCACCGTGGAATAAAGTGATCCTTCATTGCAATCCACTGGCACTGCTTCTGACTTCTGCAAGAAAATGTATGATCTATGACCAGACACCGGCAAGAAAATTCCTGCTTCTGTGGATGGTGCTGAGTTTCATCCTGTCAGCGATCGGAGTAAAGATTATTTATAAATACGAAAACAGTTATGTGAAGGTGATATAATGGAACGCGAAATTGCAATCGAAGTAAAAAATTTATATATCAGTTATCGAAACCTGCAGAAGTTTTCCATCAAGCAGAGTTTATTACATTTCAAAAAAGTACAGGCCGATGTATTCCAGGCAGTAAAGGATGTATCCTTTGAAGTAGAAAAAGGAGAGATCCTCGGAATCATCGGAAAGAACGGAAGCGGAAAATCCACCATGCTCAAAGCACTGGCCGGCATTTTTTCTCCGGATACGGGAAGCATTGACCTGAAAAACCATTCCGTTTCCCTTCTGTCGATCGGTGTCGGATTTGAAAAAGAGATGAGCGGAAGAGAAAACATCATTCTTTCCGGTATGCTTCTTGGTTTTTCGGAAGAGTTTATCCGTTCCAAGATGGATGAGATCATTGAATTCGCCGGACTTGGCAAATTTATTGATATGCCGGTGCGTACTTACTCAAGCGGTATGTATTCCAAGCTGGCATTTTCCATCACAGCCGTTCTGGAGACCGACATCATGCTGATCGATGAAGTACTCAGCGTTGGTGATGAAAAGTTTAAAAAGAAAAGTTATGAAAAGATGAAGAACCTGATCTCAAACAGAGAGCGTACGGTTGTGATCGTTTCTCACAGTCTGGATACGATCGCAGATCTCTGCGACAAAGTCATGTGGATGCATGAAGGAAAACTGATCGAGATCGGAACACCGGATGAGGTTCTTCCACGTTACCTGGAATTTATGAAATAGGAGGCAGCATCGTGGAAAAAACAAATGTTTACGGCGTTGTACTTGCGGGGGGCAAGGGAACACGTATGGGGAATGTTGAGAAACCGAAACAGTTTATGGAAGTTGGCGGCAAGCCAATCATTATCCATACATTGGAGAAATTTGTGGTCAATCCGCAGTTTGAGCGTGTGATCGTTCTGTCACCGAAGCAGTGGATCACCTACACCCAGGATATCATTAAAAAATATATTCTGCTTTCAGATAAGATCGATGTGATCGAAGGCGGTGCGACCCGCAATGATACGATCATGAATGCGATCAGTCATATCGAAAAATTTTACGGACTGGATGAAGAAACCATTATTGTCACCCACGATTCCGTTCGTCCGTTTGTGACACACCGTATTCTGGAAGACAACATCCACTATGCGAAAGAGTACGGAGCCTGCGATACCGTTATCCCGGCGACCGATACCATTGTGGAGAGCATGGATAATCAGAAGATCAGCAATATTCCGGATCGTTCCAAAATGTATCAGGGACAGACACCGCAGAGTTTTCATGCAAAGCGTCTGCGTGAAGTTTTCGATGAACTGAGTGAGGAAGAGAAGACGATCCTGACCGATGCCTGCAAGATCCTCGTTCTCAAAGGGGATGCGATCCATCTGGTAGAAGGTGAAGTTTTCAATATTAAGATTACGTATCCGTACGATTTGCGTGTTGCAGAGTCTATTTTAGGAGGAAATGGCGTATGCTAAATACGGTGTATCAGCTGAAACGTCCAAGACAGTTTGAAGTCGCATTTAAGGAAATGGAGATCGATGACAGACAGGTGATCGTGCGTCCGACCAGATTGTCTATCTGCCATGCGGATCAGCGTTACTATCAGGGTGCAAGGGCGGAAGAGATTCTGCGTCAGAAACTGCCTATGGCATTGATCCACGAGGGGATCGGCAAAGTGATCTATGATCCGACCGGAACCTTTGAAATCGGAACAGAGGTTGTGATGATCCCGAACCGACCGGTAGAAAAAGACGATATCATTGCAGAAAATTATCTGCGATCCAGCAAATTCTGTGCGAGCAGCATGGATGGATTTCTGCAGGAATATGTTCAGGCTGTGCCGGATCGTTTTGTACGTCTGCCGCAGGGGATCAATCCGACGGTAGCTGCCTATACAGAGCTTGTCAGCGTGAGCTTTCATGCGATCAACCGTTTCTTACGTTTTTCACATGAGAGACGTGATGTGATCGGTGTGTGGGGCGATGGCAATTTGGGTTACATTACCTCACTGCTTCTGAAAAAGATGCTTCCGGATTCCAAAATCTATATTTTCGGTGTCACGGAAAACAAACTGTCGGATTTTACTTTTGCAGACGGTACCTACTGTGTCAATGAGATTCCGGCAGATATGCAGATCGATCATGCGTTTGAATGCGTTGGAGGCGGAGCAGCATCCAAAGCGATCAATCAGATCATTGATTATATCCATCCGGAGGGTACAATTAGTATTTTAGGTGTCAGCGAAGATCCGGCACCGATCAATACCCGCATGGTTCTGGAAAAGGGACTGCGTATTTTCGGCAGCAGCCGCAGCGGCAGAAGTGACTACGAAGGTCTGCTGCAGTTATATGAAGAGCATCCGGAAGTAGTATCTTATCTGGAGAATATCATGGGTGCGGAAGTAGAAGTAAGAGATGTGAAGGATATAACCAGAGCATTTGAAATGGATATACACAAACTGATGGGAAAAACGGTGATGATCTGGAATGAGTAAAAAGATAAAGAGACTCTATCTTTTTCTGACCTTAAAGCTTCTTTTTCCCTGGCAATACAGGAGATTTCGTAAGCTGCCTTTAAAAAAGTGGAAAGCGGTGTTCATTGAAGCCAATCTGACACAGCTTTCCGGCAGCTTACGTTTTTTGTATCAGGTATTATGCAGCGAAGAAGAGATGGAAGTGAGCGTCCACTATCTGATGGAATCCGGAAACAAATGGAAATTTATTCAGAATGCGATGGCATGTCTGAAGGACTGTGCCGATGCACATTATATTTTTCTCTGTGAGGGTTCCAGGGTGATCAGCTGCATTGAGCCAAGAGAAGAGACGGTGATCACGCAGCTCTGGCATGGATGCGGTGCGTTCAAAAAATTTGGCTTCAGCACCTGTGAGGAGCTTTTCGGCGGAAGCAGAGAAGAATATCTGAAATATAATTACTATAAGAACTATGACTATATAACTGTATCAAGCCCGGAGGTTATCTGGGCTTATCAGGAGGCCATGAATCTTCCGAAAGAGGACAAAAGTGTTGTACCGATCGGTGTCAGCTGCACAGATCTTCTGTTCCAGGAAAAATTTCAGAAGGCAGCACAGAAAAAACTGCATGACATCTGTCCGGCAGCAAAAGGAAAGAAAGTCATGCTCTATGCCCCGACGTTCCGCGGAAGTGTGGGGGGAGCGAAGGCACCGGATGCCATGGATCTCTGTCTGATGCAGGAGAAGCTTGGAAAAGACTGGATTTTGCTGATCAAACAGCATCCGGTTGTGAAACAGAGACCGGAGGTTCCAAAGGAGTGTCAAAGCTTTGCGTATGATGTTTCTGATGCATTTGTCATCGAAGAACTGCTCTGTGTCAGTGATCTGTGTATTTCGGATTATTCGTCGCTGGTATTTGAATATTCATTATTTGAGCGTCCGATGCTGTTCTTTGCCTACGATTTTGAAGAATATGGAGAGTGGCGTGGTTTTTACTATGATTACCATGAACTGACACCGGGACCGGTTGTGCACACCACGCAGGAGATTGTTGATTATGTACTCCATCTTAAGGAGCGTTTTGACAGAAAACAGGTCGCGGATTTCAAGGAGAAATTTATGAGTGCCTGCGACGGACATGCAACAGAGCGACTGCTGGAAATGATCAAGAAGGAGAAAACGGATGAGTAAGGTAATAAGAGCAATGAAAAAGGTTTACTGGAAAGGAAGAAAGAAGATTAAGAAACTTCCGCCGGTAAAAGCAGCAAAGAAATATATGGGCAGAAAGAGAAAAGACAAGCTTCTCTATGAGACACTGCCGGCTGCATACAATGCACATAAGAATGAGCCGGTCGATGAACGAAAAGTCATTTTTATTGAGCTTCGTCTGCCGGACGTAAGCAACAGTTTCCGCATTCTGTATGATGAGCTGCAAAGAGATTTTGACCTGGATATCCATGTACATCTGCTGCGAAATTCTTTTGTCCCAAGAGAAGAATACATCAGACGCTGTAAAGAGATGCTGGCCGATGCGGCAACTGCAAAATACATCTTTGTAAATGAAGCTTCCGACGTACTCAGCTGCGTGGATATGCGGCCAGAAACGATCGTTACCCAGCTGTGGCATGCATGCGGAGCCTTCAAAAAGTTTGGTATGAGCACTGCGGAGCTGATCTTCGGACCGAATGCAGAAGAGCTGAAACGCCATCCGAACAACAAGAATTATACTTATGTTACCGTATCCAGTCCGGAGATCGTGTGGGCATATGCGGAAGCCATGGATATGAAGGACCGTCAAGATGCAATCCGCCCGGTCGGAACGAGCCGTACGGATATTTTCTATCGCAGTGAGACGATCGCTCAGGCATTCCAGAACCTGTACAAAGAATTTCCAAAAGCCAAAGGAAAAAAGATCATCTTATATGCACCGACATTCCGCGGTCGTGTGGCGAGGGCAAAAACGCCGGACTGCTTTGATCTGGAGAAGTTTGCCGAGCATTTCAAAGATGAATATGTAGTGATTTTTAAGCACCATCCGTTAGTAAAGAATGTACCGCAGATTCCGGAAGAATTAAACGGAACCTTTGCCATTGATGCAACAAAAACCATGACGATCGAGGATCTGCTCTGCGTCAGCGATATCTGTATTTCGGATTATTCGTCACTGGTATTTGAATATTCTCTGTTTGAGCGTCCGATGCTGTTCTTTGCCTATGACCTGGATGAATACTTTGATTGGAGAGGCTTCTATTACGATTACAATGAGCTGACACCGGGACCGGTCTGCAAGACAAACGATGAGATGATCGATTATATCAGCCATCTGGATGAACGTTTTGACAAACAGAAAGTCATTGATTTCAAAGAGAAATTTATGCGGTCCTGCGATGGCCATGCGACAGACCGTATTCTGCATATGGTTTTTGCTGATCGTTATGACAGTCTGAAACTGAGTCATGAAAGAACAGATGATGAGATCAAAGTTTCCGTTGTTATGCCGGTTTACAATGCAGAAAATTATCTGTTTGACAGCCTTGGAAATGTTCTGAAACAGACGTTAAAGGACATTGAAGTAATCTGCGTGGATGACGGATCAACCGACCGTTCGGCAGAGATCATCGAAGATTACGCATCGAGAGATTTCCGCCTTTCTTTGATCCGTCAGAAGAATCAGTATGCCGGAGCGGCGAGAAACGCAGGTTTTGCAAAAAGCCGCGGAAAATATGTGGTGTTCTGGGATGCGGATGACCGTTTTGCACTGGATGCACTGGAAAAGCTTTATACAAAAGCAGAGGCAGATGAAGCCGATCTGTGCGTCTGCGATATCCGCAAATGGGATGATACGACGGATCGCTATGTGCTGCCGTCCAACTATCTGCGAAAAGAATTTATGCCGGAAAAAGTGCCGTTTTCAAAAGAAGATATTCCGCAGTATATTTTTAATTTTACAACGAATATTCCATGGAACAAAATGTACCGCCGTTCTCTGATCGCAGACAACGATCTGAAGTTCGAACACCGCCAGAGAGCAAACGATGTCGTGTTTGTCATGCAGGCACTTTATCTGGCAAAACGTATTACCGTTGTAGATGAGAGACTGATCGACTATCGCTATAATAATGCGAATAATCTTACCTCAGGTCTTTCCAAAGATCTTTACAGCACGTACGATGCATTTCTGGCAGCACATAATATTCTGAAAGAGCGGGGAGCTTTTGAAAATGAGAAGGTAAAACAGAGTTTTGATAACAAAACCTTAAATCTTCTGGTTCAGAGTATCGATCTTCAGACAAACGAAGCATCTGCAAGAGAACTGTTTGATATGCTGCTTCAGGAGGGATTCCGGAAGATTGGAATCGAAGACTATGAGAACTATTATTATTCCAGAAAGGTATATCAGGCGTACCGTACGATGCTGACCGGTTCTTTAGTTGACACACTGATCGTACTGAAGGAACAGAAAAATACAAATCTGGAAGTACATCGCCAAAAACTCTGTATGCAGAGACTGAAAGTGCAGAGACAGACTGTCAAAATCCAGACGCAGAAGGAAAAATTAGATATCAAAACGGAACAATTAAAAAAATTAAGGGGACAAATGGGATACCGTATCTGCAAAAAACTGGGATTCTTTAAAGAGTAGGCACGGATGTCCGCCAATCAAAAGAAAAGAGGGGAGAATATGTTATCTGTCATCATACCGGCTTATAATGAGGAAAAAATGATACAGACAACGGCTGATACGGTGGACCGCATCCTGAGTGAGGCATCTGTCCCGTATGAGATCGTATTTGTAAACGATGGTTCAAAAGACGGAACCTGGCAGCAGATTGAGACGGCAGCCAAGAAAAATCCACATGTAAACGGACTGCATTTTTCCAGAAATTTTGGAAAGGAATCTGCTATTTTTGCCCGACTTGCAAATGCAGAAGGGGACTGCTGTGCAGTAATGGACTGCGATCTGCAGCATCCGCCGGAAGTCTTGGTTTCCATGTACCGTCTCTGGGAGCAGGGATACGAAGTGGTAGAAGGGGTAAAACGAAGCCGTGGAAAAGAAAGTGCCATTCACAGGGCATGTGCGGGTCTGTTTTATAAAATGATGTCAAAGGCAGTGAAGATTGATATGTCACGTGCTTCCGACTTTAAACTTCTGGATCGCAAGGCAGTCGATGCTCTGCTTGAGATGCCGGAGAAAAATGCATTTTTCCGTGCACTGTCCTCCTGGATCGGTTATCGCAGCACCAGCGTGGAGTTTGATGTGCAGGAACGTACAGAAGGTGAGTCAAAATGGTCTACCTGGTCTCTGATCAAATATGCAGTGACTAATGTAGTGGCATTTTCAACGGCTCCGATGCAGTTTGTGACGGTGGCAGGTATCTTTACTTTTCTGTTTGCGATCGTGCTTGGTATTGAATCTCTTGTACGTTATTTTACCGGACATGCAGTAGAAGGTTTTACGACAGTGATCCTTCTGATCTTGATCGTCGGAAGCCTGATCATGATGAGTCTTGGAATCATTGGTTATTATATTTCCAAGATTTATGAAGAAGTAAAAGGAAGACCAAAATACCTGATCTCAAAAAAAGCAGGTAAGCGAAAATAGGAGGCCATTTTGTCAGGTTCAATCAAAAAAATCATTAAGAAAATTCCTTTTGTGGGCAGTTATGTGAAGAAAGTCCAGGCAGAAAAAAAGGAAGAAGAACAGAAACAAAAGCTGGAGAAAAAAAGGCTGGAACTGCAAAAAGAGCAGGAACGCATCAAAGTATGGCTGAAAAGTGAAAAGCAGAACGCTCCGGATAAAAACAGTCGGAAAATTTCTGTCATTGTGCATCATCATACAGGCGAGGAGCAGCTGCAGAAGCTGAAAGAGAATTTTAAAGAAGCAGCAGCCGGCCTGGAGTTTGAAGTGTTTACGGCAGACATTGAATCAAAACAAAACACCTCATTTGCCGAATTCTGCAACGAAGCCGCAAGAAAAGCAACGGGTGAGTATCTGTTTTTTCTGGATGAAAGCGTACAGCTGGCATCCGAATGTCTGAATGCCATGCTGCTTGCAGCAGAACAGAACGAGAAGGCCGGGGCTGTGGGAGCAAGGATTCTCTATCCTGAATCTGAGAAAGCCATTTCAAAGTTCGCTGCGGTGAAGAGCTGCGGCATTGCCTTCCACAAAAAAAACCGCAACAAAACCTGGTACTGGCAGCCGTATGATCTTCTGGCAGGCGAGGAGACTCTGGAGGTGGATCTTCAGCCGTCCGTTCAGAAGGCTGTCCGTGTGGATGTGATGCTTGTTTTGCGGGAGCGTTTTCTGGAAGTACGTGGTTTTGATCCGGCTTACCAGTCCATCCATGTAAAAAAAGATGAGTTTTCAGAGACAGACCTCTGCCTGAAACTTTCAAAAGCCGGATATCAGAATCTTCTGGCACCGGCTGCACTTGCTTTTCAGAGTGCAGAAGAAAAGAGCAAACCGGATCAGGCAGAAAAGGATCGAAGACTTTATAATCTATATGTTTATCAGGGAAAATGGCAGAGCTGTCTGACACGGATGTTTTCTGAGGCAGAGGATAAGCCGATTGTGCCGGATCCGAAAAAGATTGATATTTGTGCACCGATGCCGGATGACGAGAACAAAAAATTCTGGGGCGATTATCATTATGCCCTGGCAATGAAAAAAGAGCTGGAAAAGCATGGTTATCAGGTGGATGTACGCCCTTATCAGAGATGGTATGAAAGCACAGACAGTGCCGTTACGATTGCTCTGCGTGGAAACCGGCCATATTATCCGAAAGAAGAGATTGTACAGAAAAATATCATGTGGAACATTTCGCATCCGGCTGATATTCCACAGGGAGAATACGAACGGTTTGATCTGGTCTACTTTGCATCGGAAAAACTGTGCAGAAAATGGGAAAACGAATTAAAAACAAAATGCGATGTGCTTTTGCAGTGTGCAGATCCGGATGTGATGAAGAGTATTGCCGGCGAAAAGAAATACGATTTGCTCTTTATCGGCAATTCCAGGCGTGTTTACCGTCAGATCGTGCAGGATGCCCTGACACTGGATTATCCGCTCACCATCTACGGAAGACACTGGGAAGCATTTGAACAAGCACAGAAGTGTGTCAGAGAACCATACATGCCAAACGATCAGGTTGGTCAGGCATACCGCGATGCAAAGATCGTGCTCAATGACCACTGGGATGATATGAAAGAAACCGGTATTGTCTCCAACCGCCTGTTTGATGCACTGGCAGCCGAAGCGTTTATCATCAGTGATGAGATGCCGGAGATCGCGGAGATCTTTGAAGGAACGGTTGTCACTTACAAAGACTGCAAAGATCTGAAAGAAAAAGTGGATTATTATATGGAACATCCAAAGGAAGCAGAAAAACTCGCCGAAAGAGGCCATCAGCTTGTGCTGAAAAAGCATACCTTTGCAAAAAGAATGGACAAACTGGTGCAGGATCTTTCCGGTCTTTAAGGAGAAACAGAAAAACAGCAGCCATTGCTTTGAAGCGATGACTGCTGCTTTATTAAGTAAATATCAGGAAAGTTCTGCATCGGCACAGTCGAGTGCGGCAGCGATGACCTGATCCATATCGTAATATTTATAATTGCCAAGTCTTCCGCCAAAAATCACACACTCTTCCTTTGCAGCCAGTTCCTGATATTTGGCTGCCAGAGCGGAGTTTTTGGCATCATTGATCGGATAATACGGTTCGATGCCCGGTTTCCATTCCGAAGAATATTCTCTGGAGATGATGGTGAATGGCTGTGTGCCGAATGTAAAGTGTTTGTGTTCGATGATGCGTGTATAAGGAACTTCACGGTCGGTGTAATTTACCACGGCATTTCCCTGGTAATTGTCACATTCCAGACGTTCTTCCTCAAAACGTACGGAACGATATTCCAGAGATCCGTAGCAGAATCCGAAATATTCATCCAGCATACCGGTAAATACCGTCTTGTGTGCCAGGGCGGAGAGTTCTTCTTTATGGGCAAAATAGTCAGTATTTAAGCGGATATCTGCACCGGAGAGCATTTTTTCTACAATGGCTGTGTAACCTTCAACCGGAATGCCCTGATAGCGGGAGTTGAAATAATTATTATCATAAGTAAAACGAAGCGGAAGACGCCTGATGATAAAGGAAGGCAGTTCCCTGCAGGAGCGTCCCCACTGTTTTTCTGTGTATCCTTTGATCAGCTTTTCGTAGACATCCGTTCCGACCAGAGATAAAGCCTGTTCTTCCAGGTTCTTTGGCTCTGTGATGCCAAGATCTGCGATCTGTTCGGCAATTTTGGCTTTTGCCTGAGCCGGTGTCTGGATGTTCCACATTTTACTGAAGGTGTTCATATTAAAAGGAAGATTATAAAGCTCATCTTTATAGATGGCTACCGGTGAGTTGATGTAGTTATTAAACTCGGAAAACTGGTTGATATAATCCCAGATTTTACGGTCAGAAGTATGGAAAATATGGGCACCATACTGGTGGACATGGATTCCGTCTACATTTTTACAGTAAATATTTCCTGCGATGTGATTTCGTTTTTCTACAACAAGGCAGGATTTTCCATGTTTTTTTGCTTCATGAGCAAAAACGGCACCGAACAGCCCGGCACCAACAATCAGGTAATCGTACATAAAAATACTCCTTTGGTTATGATATTGTCGTTATCCTGGGGAAATTGCGTTCACCCAAATCTTAAACAGAGTGTAACATAAAAGCAGAAAGTTGTAAAGAAAAGCAGAATACTTGATATTGAGTGTAAAAATGTGCTATACTCGTGAAGCAAAAGAAATTCACGTATCAGGTTTTGCGTGTATTTGATTGAATAAAGGCGGTGTTACCGAGAAATGAAAAAAAATAAGGGGAACCTGTGCAGAATGTTGCGATTCTGTATATGGTACTGCATGATAGTCGGAGTGATATGGGGGGTATGTCATCCGCTGAGGGTTCATGCAGATATTTATGATGCATCAGATCTGATCTATGCAGACTGGGAGGCAATCGGTGAGCTGGAGACTTCTTCAGCAAGAGGATGGCCCCAGTCTATTTGTGTTACAGACAAGTATATTGTATGTCTGATCAACGGGGCAGCAGCGGAAGCAATCCCGGATACGCTGATCGCGTTTAACAAAGACGATTACAGTTATGCGTTTGAAGTAACGGAACGAGATTATGAGCATGGAAACGGCATGACTTACAATAGTAAGACCAATGAGATCTATGTGATGCCGGGACCATGTCTGGATAAAGAAAATGAAGGCAATATTTATGTGGTAGATGCGGATACACTGCACTGGAAACGGACCTTTCAGTCCTCCAGCGGGCAGAATTTCGGCGGGATCGAGTATCTGGAAAGTACCGATCAGTACGTGGTATCAGGCGGAAACGGAAGTAAGTTCCGTCTGATGAACTCGGATTTTGAGATTCTGAAAATCATCGCTCCGAGAACCAAACCGGCAGGATCAACGTATCAGGATTTCTGTGTGACAGGGGATTATATTATCTCGCCGTGTTATGACGGAGAGAGTAAAGTAGATAATTATTTTGTTATCTATTCCCTTTCCCAGGGAGAATATCTGAATACGTTTTATGCGGATCTTCCGGGCGATGATGAGAAAAAGGAAATCGAATCTCTCTGTGAGATCGAGCCGGGCAAAATTATGCTTGGTGTGGGGATTAGCAATCCAAGAAGAGTCCGCCTTTATGTGGCAACGCTGCGTGCAGCTTATGACATCACTGCATCGGCAAAAAACGGAACGATCAGTGCCAGTGAGGAGACGGTGGAGAGCGGAACCGACTATCAGGTAAATTTTCAGCCGAATGAACATTATGAGCTGTCACAGCTGATCGTAGACGGAGAACAGGTAGAAAGTGATCCGAAACAGACAGAATACACGTTCCATGCGGTGTCCGGTAATCATTCGGTGCAGGCGATTTTTACAGAAATTCCACAGTATAAGATAAAAACAAAGGTGATTGACGGTAAGATTGATGAGACAGCGAGTGTTTACCGGGATGAAGACTGGACGGTATCTTATAAACCAAAGAAACACTATGAACTGAGCAGCATCTGGATTGACGGAACAAGCATCAATATTGAAAATGCGAAAGACAGTTATACGTTTACCAATATTCAGGGCAAACATGATATTCGTGTGAAATACACGGAGATTCCGTCCTGGGCGATCAGTACCAGTGTCAAAAATGGAACCATATCAGACAGCATACGCAAAGCGTACCGCGGCAGCAGCCATACGATCCAGTTTGAAGGAAAGAAAGATTATGTGCTTTATGAAGTCAAAGTGGATGGTGTAAAAGTGGATAAAAAGCAGTTTACGGATTCGTATACTTTTGCAGATATCAGCGGTGCACACAACATACAGGTTGTATACATATGGAAATATCTCTGGGTATGTGCCCTTCTTGGAGCAGCATTTGCAGCATTTCTGATCTTTTATATCCGCATCCGTATCATCCGGAGAAAGAAAAGAAAGAAACGTCAGGAAGAGAGAGAACTGCGGGCTAAGGAGCTGGCTGCAAGAGAACTTGCGGAAAATGAAAACGTAGATGATATCACAGAAAATGCAGAGAATATGACAGAAACTGCCGATGATAGTACAGAAGATACAGAGGATATGACACAAACTACAGATGATCATACGGAAGATGCAGTCAGTGAAGAAAAGATAACAGATTCAGAAGAAACAGGAGAGTAGGTGAAGTCACTGTTTGGATATATCATTGTCAATAAGCCGGAGATGAAATTCAAAGAATTTGATCTTTACCATGCATATTACTGCGGGTTGTGCCGGTCGTTAAAGAAATGTTATGGCATGGCAGGTCAGATCAGTTTAAGTTATGACATGACCTTTCTTGCCATGCTGCTCTGTGGGCTTTATGAGCCGGAGGAAACATGCAGCCGGGAAAGGTGTGTGGCACATCCACTGTCCAGACATATGGCGATCGAGAATATTTTTACAGAATACGCAGCCGATATGAATGTTCTGCTTACCATGTATAAGTGTGAAGATGACTGGCAGGATGAGAAAAAGTTTGGCAGGCATCTTTACGGAAGCGTACTGAAAGTAAAAAGCACAAAAAAGAATCCATATCCGGAAAAGGCAGAAAAGATCAAAGCCTGTCTGGAAAGTCTTTCGCAGAAAGAAAAGGAAAATGTCCAGGATATCGATACGATGTCGGGGCTTTTTGGTGAGAGCATGGCAGAACTTTTTGCTTATCAAAAAGATGCGTGGGAGCCGCTGCTGCGAAAAATGGGCTTTTATATGGGCAAGTTTATTTATCTTCTGGATGCTTATGAAGATGTTGAAGAAGATAAAAAGAAGCAGAATTATAATCCTCTGGCGATTTACAGCAAAAAAGCGGATTTTGAAGAATTTGCAGGGCATTTGCTGACCATGATGATCGCAGAGGCGTCCAGAGCCTTTGAACAGCTTCCGATTTTGAAAAATGCAGAGATACTGCGAAATATCTTATATTCCGGTGTCTGGTGCCGATACGAAATGATCAAAGAAAAACGCAGACAGAAAGCAGGAGAAAAAGCAGATGAATGATCCATATCAGATTTTAGGTGTTTCAAGGAATGCAACCGATGACGAAATAAAGAAAGCATATCGCAGCCTCAGTCGAAAGTATCATCCGGATGCCAATCTGGATGATCCAAAAGAGGCGGAAGAAAAGTTCAAGGAAGTACAGCAGGCTTACCAGCAGATCATGCAGGAGAGAAGTTATGGCGGCAGTGCAGACGGAAACGGTCAGGGAGGCTATAACGGAGATCCGTTTGGCGGATTCTGGCAGTACGGTGGCTTCAACACGCAGCAGAGGCAGGAAACTCAGGAAGATACGCACATGCAGGCAGCAGCAAACTATATCAATAACGGGTATTATCAGGAGGCACTCAATGTTCTTAGCGGGATCTCAAGCCGCAATGCCAGATGGTATTACTTAAGTGCACTTGCAAATTCCGGAGTCGGAAATAATGTAAAAGCACAGGAAGATATCAGTGAAGCAGTACGCCTAGAACCGAACAATTTCCAGTATCAGAGCTTAAAACAGCGTCTGGAGGGTGGTACCGGCTGGTATCAGAAACAGAGTACCGTGTATGGAAGACCAGATTTCTCCGGTCAGGACTGGTGCATGAAGATGTGCCTGCTCAATCTGTTCTGCAACTGCTGCTGCAACGGAGGTATGTGCTGCGGTACACCGATAGGATATCGATGATCAGGAAAAGAGGGATTTTAAGTGATTGATCTGACAGGATGTGTGTCCATTCCGTATTTTAAGAAAACCGTGTTTACGGGAAGTGATGGAAAAATGAGATATCTGCTCGGAAAAGCAGAAGAAAACGAAGAAACGGTTCTGAAAGCGTGGTACTGGGAAGGACCTTATGCCAGCATGTATGTGCCGGAGGAGAAAAAAACGGCCGCAGTTTTTCCATTTTCAGAAGAAGGAATCAGCCAGGCGGTTGCCTGGCTGAATGAAGCTGCGGTTAATTTTTAGCAAAATACCACATATTTTTAATCTGACCGGAAATCTCCTGGAAAGTGTAAGTCTGGGAAGTGCGTACTTTGCTGGCAGGATCATGTACCGTAAAAGCACCGTCCTGATAACCGGTCAGCACAATGAAATGTCCGGTCGTGGTAAAAATACCAGGTCCCATGCTGCAGATGATCGGACAGCCGACCGAAAGTACATTGATCATGGCATTTTCATCCAGCCCGAGAATGCTTCCGCTGATCCCAAAATGCTCTACACCATTGGTCATCAATTCCCATTTAGTGTCCAGATTTTCATCCAGATAGCCATTGGAACTTGCATAATCTGCAACGACGGCAGGCGTAATGGAAGCATCCTGCAAAAGACCGCTGATCACCATGGAAAGGGCGGTCGGACCGCATCCGCTGACTGCAATGATCGTTTCCGAACCGTAAGGGGCATAGCCCCAGCGTTCATCCCACTGGATCAGGGCAGGGATCTCACCGGTTACAAAGTCATCTCCGATGCTTTTGGCAGCGGCATTTTTATGTTTTTTCGGATAATGCAGCACAAAATCCAGCATTTCGCTGTTTTTGGAAAGTGCTTTCAGCAGCGATTTCGGATAACGGGAAGGATCTTTTAAGATCTTTTTTAATTTGGGCAGATCCGCAGACTGCTGCTGCAGCAGACCAAGATAATCATCCGCAGAAACAGGGGTTGTCTCAGATACATCCGTTGTCTGGGACTGCTTTTTTTGCTTTTTCTGTGCTTTTTCGGTTGCTGCTGCGGTTTCCGTGTCCAGATCGTTTCGGCTGGCCGTTTCCAGAGCAGCAGAAGATGCTGCCTCAGAGAAACGTTCCGATACGTTACCGGAAGTGACAGTCTGTTTCTGCTGATGAACGTAAGTCAGAAGGCCAAGCCCGGTAAACATCAGGATCACACCAACACCCAGAAGAATACTGAGGCGTATGATGTGAAGCTGCCGTTCTCTCTGCTGTTGTCGCAGCTGACGGTATTTTTCTCTGTCTTGTGTATCCATAAATTGATCTCCTCTTTGTAAACAGTATATCGCTTTTTGGACAGAAAATCTTCAACACAATGTAAACAATTTACGAAAAAAGCAGAAATGTCAGGAAATCATACCTTCTTTTTCCAGAATTCCCAGAATCTCCCCTGCAATCTGTGCGGATGTTTTCTGATCCGTTGCCACCTGGTAATTAGCGGCTGCTTCATAAGCAGGTCTGCGTTTTTCAATCAGGGCTTCGATGTCTGCTGTGTTTTTGCGGCCTTTTAAAAGCGGGCGGTTTTCATCGTCTGCCACTCTTTCAAGGATGGTTTCCGGAAGAGCAGTGAGCAGGACGATGATTCCGCTTTTTTTCATTTCACGTACATTTTCTTCCCGCATGGCGGCACCGCCGCCGCAGGAAACGAGAAAACCGCCAAGAGCGGAAGTTTCTTTCAGAAGATCTGTCTCAAGCTGACGGAAATAAGCTTCTCCGTGTTCAGAAAAGATAGCAGGGATGGACATACCTTCCCGTTTTTCGATTTCTTCATCCATCTCAAGAACCGGCCGGTGAAGCATCCTGGAAAGTTCAGCTGCGATCGTGGACTTTCCGCTTCCCATAAAACCGATCAGAAATAAATTTCCGGTAAAAGATTCTGCCTGTGTTTTTGTATTTGCTGTTGTCATATAAACTCCTTTGTACTGTACAAAATCAATTCTGACGTCTGCAGTTTCAGTTGGATGTACGCCAGGATGCACGGAGATTCTGTCAGGTAAATGTCAGCAGAGCTGACCAGAATTGCGTGCCAGGTCTTACGTGCACTCGACTTGAAAAAACAGACATCACATTGGCACAATTATAACACGTAAGTGCAAGTCTATCCAGTCAAAATCAGTGGCTTGCGGCTTTTTTTGCAAAGTCTGTGGTCACGAGCTGTTCATAAGGGACTTTTTCACTCAGCTCACCGGCACTTTCCAGAATGTCAGAAAGCAGTAGGAAACTGTCTTTTTCAAAAATCAGAGAATCTTTCCAGGTATCCTGTTCCTGATAACGTTTGACGATGGCGGTCAGTGTCTCCATGTCGGTATCATCAAACTGCGGTTTGATCACCTGTGCAATTTCAGCAGGCGTGTGGGCATGCACATAATCCATACCTTTTTGCAGAGCATTGGTGAATCCCTGGATGATCTGAGGTGATTCTTTCAGATAACTGGATTTTGCACAGTAAGCTGTGTAAGGAACATAGCCGGAGTCAACGCCGAGCGAAGCAACAACATAGCCGTTGCCTTCCTGTTCTAGAGCCGTGGCGGACGGTTCGAACTCGACGGTGTAATCACCCTGTCCGCCGGAGAAAGCGGCAGCAGTAGAACCAAAATCGATACTCTGGTCAATGGAAAGATCTGTTGCCGGATCCAGGTTATTCTTTTTCAGAATATACTCAAAAACCATTTCCGGCATGCCGCCTTTTCGACCGCCAAGTACTTTTTTGCCTTTTAAGTCCTGCCAGGAAAAATCAGGATCCTCTTCTCTGGCCACCAGAAAGTTGCCGGCACGCTGAGTCAGCTGAGCAAAGTTGACAATGGAGTCTTTGGCTCCTTCAGCATAGGCATAGATCGTTGCCTCAGCTCCCATAAAGCCGATGTCTGCCTCGCCAGAAAGTACGGCTGTCATGGTTTTATCTGCACCAAACCCGGTGACAAGATTCAGATCTATTCCTTCTTCGGCAAAATAGCCTTCCTGTATGGCAACATATTGAGGGGCATAAAAAATGGAATGGGCTACTTCATTCAGGGTTACTTTGGAAAGTGCTTCGCCGGAAGAATGCTTTTTGCAGCCGACCAATGAAAATAATGTAAGAAGGATCAGGAAAGATAAGAGAAATGATTTCTTTTTCATAAAAACTCCTTTCTTTTTCTAACTGTAATATATGAGAAAGAAAAAGAAAGGTGCATTTGCATTTGGATTGAAGATTTTCAGATCCTGTGTTACAATACAAAAAGAAGTGTCCGGAACAAGAGTTTTTCAGATTCAACATCCGGAGAATGGATTTCAAATTTTATCAGAAAAAGTAAAATAACAACAGGCAAGGAGGAAGATACAATGAAAAAACCGGTTCTGGTAATCATGGCAGCAGGAATGGGAAGTCGATATGGTGGTCTGAAGCAGATCGACCCGGTTGATGCACAGGGGCACATTATTATGGATTTTTCGATTTATGATGCAAAAAGAGCAGGATTTGAGGAAGTTGTATTTATCATAAAAAAAGAAAATGAGGCAGACTTCAGAGAGAGTATCGGAAACCGCATGAGTAAAATTATGAAGGTCTCCTATGTATACCAGGAACTTTCCAATCTTCCGGAAGGATTTGAAGTGCCGGAAGGAAGAGTGAAACCGTTTGGTACCGGCCATGCGATCCTCAGTTGTATCGATGCGATCAGCGGTCCGTTTGCGGTGATCAATGCAGATGATTATTATGGTGTTCATGCATTTCAGGAGATTTATGATTTCCTGTCCACACATCAGGATGATGATAAATATCGTTATACCATGGTGGCATATAAAGTCGAGAATACTCTGACAGAAAACGGTCATGTGGCGAGAGGAGTCTGCACAACAGATGAGCAGAATCATCTGGTTGCGATCCATGAGCGTACGCATATTGAAAAACGTGGTGATCAGACGGAATACACAGAAGACGATGGACAGACCTGGACTGTAATCCCGGAAGGTTCCCTGGTTTCCATGAATATGTGGGGATTTTCTGCAAGTATTCTGAAAGAACTGAAAGAACGTTTTCCGGTATTCCTGAAAAAAAATCTGTCGGTGAATCCGATGAAATGCGAATATTTCCTGCCGGAGGTAGTCAGTAACCTGCTTTCAGAGGGAAAAGCAACGGTAGAAGTTCGTAAATCACTGGACAAATGGTATGGCGTTACCTATAAAGAAGACAAACCGTTTGTCGTAGCGGCAATCCAGTCTTTAAAGGATCAGGGTCTGTATCCGCAGAAGCTCTGGGAGGAGTAAAAGTATTAAAAAAGGATAAAATCAGCTGAAATCGTGTACAGGAGAGGCGGTAACTCTTTACACTACAAGTTTAATGTGCTAAAATGGAAAAAGTGATATTTCAGGTGTGGCTTACGTCAGAAAACACAAAAAGAGCAAAAAGTAAAGGGGTTACGTCATGAGTAAGAAAATCAGAACAGAGGCAGTGGACAGTCTGTTTGAGGCTATTTTGAGTCTGCAGGATAAGGAAGAATGTTATGCATTTTTTGAGGATGTATGTACCGTAAATGAGCTTCTTTCTCTGTCACAGAGATTTGAAGTGGCAAAGATGCTTCGCGAGAAACGTACTTATCTGGAAATCGCAGAGAAGACAGGAGCTTCCACCGCAACGATCAGCCGTGTGAACCGTTCTCTGAATTATGGAAATGATGGTTACGAAATGGTGTTTGACCGAATGGGCAAATAAGAGACAAAAAGAGCTGTATGGTCCGTGTCAGAAGACACGAACCGTACGGCTCTTATTTTTTCTTCAGAAAATCGGGTGCAGGTAGTTGGTCGATCAGACGTTCGATCATTTGCTTTTTCAGGTAGACATCGAAACTCAGCATGCAGATAAAAGAGAACTGCCGTAAGAAATCCTGCTCTTCTTCGGATGCATCGGAAAAACTGTTCTGAGAAGTACTGTACAGGCGACGTACCGTGTCTTTCAGAACATCCACCTGCGATTTTTCCAGTTCCATGACTTCGTTGTAAATAGATTCCAGATTGTAACCGTCTTCCTTCTGAAAATATTTTCCGGTCAGAGGTTCCATTAAAGTCTGAATATCAGTAATAGAAAGGAAAGATTTGAAATAATAAATAAAGAGCATCAGAAGCATATGTTCTCTGGAATACTTTTTCTTTTCCGGCGGTGGAAGCAGATGATTTTTTGCATAGTTGTTGATCATGGTCTTTGTTAAGATCTTATCGCTTGGATAACGTCTGGTGGAAGCCAGATGAGAATCCATGAAGGTGGTTACCTGATCCATATATAACTGTATATCGGGAATATCCTCGGACTTCACGTAATCAATACGGTCAAGACTGTCGAGAATACTCTCCAGAAGCTGGTCTGTGTTGATTGTCATTGCAGTATCCTCCAAAATCCGCCCTGCGGGCTTCTTTTTCATGTTTTTGCATAAAAGTAGTACAAGATAATGACCCTGGCATCATCGTATTACATTATATAGTTTTTAAAACCAGATGACAAGGGCTTTGATAAAAAATATCAAAAGATAATCTGATGAATTATTTAATTTTTCTTAAAATAAAATAATTGGGTTGACATTTTGCATTCATGCTGGCACTATATCTGTTATGAGAAAACACCCGTTTTAGAATACTTGTAAGAAAGAATTTGAAATGTGAAAAGGGAGGTAATCATTATAAAAGAGATCATAGCCAGGAAGAAAACACTGCTTTGCAGAGTGGCGGTGATTTTAGGCTTTTGTATTTTTTATCTGTCAGGTTTTTCATGGCTGGAGAACAGGCATGTTTCCGGCATACATATTACTGCCTGTGCTTTGGATTATAAGATTCCGTTTCAGGAGATTTTTATCATACCATATTTATTATGGTTTGTTTATATTGCGGCGACGGTGATTTATTTTCTGTTGCACGAGGATGAGAATTTTAATGCACTTGCTGGGACACTGGCTCTTGGTATGACACTTTTTCTGGTTGTATCTGCCATTTATCCAAATGGCCTGAACCTGCGTCCGGTGACGTTTGAAAGGGACAATATTTTCATCAGGCTGGTGCAGTTTGTTTATAAGAACGATACGCCGACCAATGTACTGCCAAGTATTCATGTATACAATTCACTTGCTGCCTTTATGGCAATCAAAAGAAGCAAGCTTGCCCGGAAACAAAAAGGCTGGGCATGGGGCACTGGTATTCTGACGGTTCTGATTATTTTAGCTACTGTATTTTTGAAACAACATTCGATGTTTGATGGAGTCTGTGCTCTGGCACTGTACGTTGTTACAGATAAACTTTGCTATGGTGTGAATCCGGAAACAGAGCGGAGCAAAGTACGAAATCAGTTAATTTAGGTGGAGGAAATTATGAGTGTATATGGCACACTGAACGATAAACAAAAAGAAGCGGTCTTTCATACGGAAGGACCGCTTCTTGTACTGGCGGGAGCCGGTTCAGGAAAGACACGCGTGCTGACACATCGCATTGCCTATCTTATGGAAGAAAAGAAGGTAAAGCCATGGAATATTCTGGCGATCACGTTTACCAATAAGGCAGCCGGTGAGATGCGTGAGCGTGTGGATAAGTTAGTCGGAGATGCCGCTGGAAAGGTTTGGGTTTCTACCTTTCATTCAGCATGCGTCCGGATTTTGCGACGGGACATTGGATGGATCGGATTTGACACCAATTTTGCGATCTATGACACCGAAGATCAGAAAAGCCTGATGAAAAGTGTCTGCAAACAGCTTCAGGTGGATACCAAGCTTTATAAAGAACGGGCACTGATGTCCGCGATCTCGGCAGCGAAAGATGAACTGGTAAGTCCGCAGGAGTTTGCACTTCGGGCACAGGGAAATTTCCGTCAGGAGACGGTCGCAAGGGTTTATGCAGAATATCAGAGACAGTTAAAAAGCAGCAATGCTCTGGATTTTGATGATCTGATCATGAAGACTGTGGAACTGTTCCAGGCAAATTCCGATATTCTGAATGAATATCAGGAGCGTTTCCGTTATATTATGGTGGATGAGTATCAGGATACCAATACGGCACAGTTTAAGCTGGTCAGCCTTCTGGCAGCAAAATACCGTAATCTCTGTGTGGTTGGTGATGATGATCAGTCGATCTATAAATTCCGCGGAGCAAATATCCAGAATATTCTCGGATTTGAAAAAACATTTCCGGATGCGACAGTGATCAAGCTGGAGCAGAATTACCGTTCGACGCAGAACATTTTAAATGCGGCAAATACAGTGATCGCCCACAATAAAGGACGAAAAGAAAAGAAACTGTGGACGGCAAACGGGGAAGGCGATAAAGTCCGGGTACGCAGTTTTATGTCTGCGTATGATGAGGCAGAGATCATTGTCGGAGAGATTGCTGCAAAAGTACGAAATCAGGATACCCAGTACGGAGATTTTGCGGTTCTTTATCGTACCAATGCTCAGTCACGTATATTTGAAGAAAAGTTTCTGATGGCGAATATACCGTATAAGATCATTGGAGGTGTAAACTTCTATGCCAGAAAAGAGATCAAAGATCTGCTGGCATATTTAAAAACCATTGATAATGCAAGGGATGATATCGCCGTAAGACGTATCTTAAATGTACCAAAGCGTGGGATCGGTGCGACGACGATCAACCGTGTGCAGGAATATGCAACGGAACAGAATGTCAGCTTTTATGAGGCACTTTCTGAAATTTCAAAGATTCCGGGCGGCGGAAGGGCAGCTACCAAAATTGAGAGTTTTGTGACGTTGATCCGCACGCTGCGGACACAGGAAGATTATTTCAGTGTACAGGAGCTTTTGCAGGAAGTGATCGACCGGACCGGTTATGTAAAAGAACTGGAAGCAGAAGGCACAGAAGAAGCAAGGGCACGTATTGAAAATATCGATGAACTGATCAACAAAGCAGCTTCCTATGAAGAAGATGCACAAGAGCCATCACTGGAAGGTTTTCTTTCGGAAGTGGCACTGGTTGCCGATATCGACCGTATGGATGACGATGCCGGAAGAGTGATTCTGATGACGCTGCACAGTGCCAAGGGACTGGAATTTCCGCAGGTTTATCTGACCGGTATGGAAGATGGGCTTTTTCCAAGTTATATGTCGGTGGATTCGGAGGATCCGGATGCTCTGGAAGAGGAGCGGAGACTTTGCTATGTCGGCATCACAAGAGCGATGCAGGATCTTACTCTGACACATGCGAAAAAGCGTATGACGCACGGAGAAACACATTACAACCGTCCGTCCAGGTTTCTAAATGAACTTCCGGAAGAGCTGTTGAAAAAAGAGAAACGGGAAGAGCCAAAGGAGCAGGAGCCGAAGCCGCGTGTTCAGACCTCTTTCATGCAGGCAAAGAGCATTTTTCAGACAAAGGCTTATGACAGTGTGTTTGATCTGAAAAAAGGAATGCCGGCAAAAGCAGGCAGTCTGGACTATGCCGTTGGAGATACCGTTCGTCATATCAAATTCGGCGTTGGCATCGTAGAGAAGATTGAAGACGGCGGCAGAGACTATGAAGTGACGGTGAATTTTGAAAAATGCGGCGTCAAAAAAATGTTTGCTGCTTTTGCAAAATTAAAGAAATTATAAAAAAGAAGAATTATTCAGATTTTTATAGTATTTTCACCGAAAAAGTGATATACTTATCGGAGAAAGAAAGGTGTCTGTCAGAAGGCAGACAGGAAAGGACGTGTGCATATGAACAAACTGGATGAATTAAAAGATCTGATCACTGCATTACAGAAAAAAGAAGAAGAAAAACAGAAAAATACCGTACTTCTGGTTCTGGCAGTTCTTGGTGCTGTAGCAGCCGTTGCAGGTATTGCTTATGCAGTTTACCGTTACTTTACACCGGATTATCTGGATGATTTTGATGACGATCTGGATGATGATTTCGACAACTACTTCGATGATGAAGACGAGGAAGACAAAGAAACGGAAGAATAATCATAACGGTTCCGTACTGGTCGAAGCACTTGTTGCAAAGGCCGTAAAACATGACACAGGTGTATCGCATGGAGGTGCAGAAAATGTACCTCCATGTTTTCTGTTAAAGATAAAACAGATGTTTCACAGAAATGCTGTTGAATCAAGAACAGAAAAGTATCAGCTGGCGATGAATCAGACAAAAACAGATAACATAAGGAGCGAAGATGAAAAAAGGTGAAATTTACGAAGGCGTGATTGAAAAGATTGATTTTCAGAATAAGGGACGTGTGAAGATCAAAGATACCACGGTCACCGTAAAAAATGGGATTCCGGGGCAGAAAGTAAGATTTATGATCAACAAAAAACGCGGCGGCCGTGTGGAAGGCAGACTTCTGGAAGTGCTGGAAAAGTCAGAGCTGGAAAAGAGAGATCCGCTCTGTAGTATTTTTCCGTCATGCGGCGGCTGTATGTATCAGACTATGCTCTACGAAGAGCAGCTGAAAATGAAAGAAGAGCAGATCAAAAAATTGTTTGATGATGCGGTGGATTATGAATATACTTTTGAGCCGATCAAAGGAAGCCCGATCGAGTTTGCATATCGCAACAAAATGGAATTTTCTTTTGGGGATGAATACAAAGACGGGCCATTGTCACTTGGACTTCATAAAAAAGGCAGCACATATGATGTGTTAAATGCAGAAGATTGCAAGCTGGTACACGAAGACATGGACAAAATCCTTAGCTGCGTGCTTCACTATTTCCGTGAACGCGGGGTTTCTTATTATCACAAAATGCAGCACACAGGTTATCTGCGTCATCTGCTTTTAAGACGCGGCAGCAGGACCGGTGAAATACTCGTCAACCTTGTCACCACAAGCCAGGAAGAATACGACCTTGAGCCATTAAAAGAAGCACTTCTGGCACTGAATCTGGAGGGAAGCATTGTCGGTATCCTGCATATCATTAACGACTCTCTGTCAGATGTCGTAAAAAGCGATGAGACAAGACTTCTGTATGGTCAGGACTATTTTTATGAGGAGCTGCTGGAACTGCGTTTTAAGATCACACCATTTTCCTTCTTCCAGCCAAACTCCAGAGGAGCTGAGATTTTGTATCAGACGGTCAGAGAGTACATCGGAGATACCAAAGACAAAGTGGTCTTTGATCTCTACAGCGGAACCGGAACGATCGCTCAGATTGCAGCGGCTGTTGCAAAACAGGTGATTGGCGTGGAGATCATACCGGAGGCAGTGGAAGCGGCAAAAGAGAATGCAGCGATGAACGGCATCACAAACTGCACTTTTCTTGCGGACGATGTGCTGAAGGCACTCGATTATATTACAGAAAAACCGGATCTGATCATTCTGGATCCGCCAAGAGACGGCGTACACCCGAAAGCACTGCCGAAGATTCTGGATTACGGCGTGGAACGCATAGTCTATATTTCCTGCAAACCGAGCAGTCTTGCAAGAGATCTGGCAATGTTTGAGGCAAAAGGCTACCGCATGGAAAAGTGCGTGGCAGTCGACCAGTTTTGTCAGACGGTGCATGTGGAGACGGTTGTTCTTTTGTCCCAACAAAAACCAGATGACACGATAGAGATCGACTTAGACCTGGACGAGCTGGATGCCACCAGTGCCGAGTTGAAAGCGACCTATCAGGAAATCAAAGATTATGTGCTGAAAGAATTTGGCTTGAAGGTTTCAAGTTTATATATTTCTCAGGTAAAACGCAAATGTGGAATTGAAGTGGGAGAAAACTATAATCTTCCAAAATCAGAAAATGCAAGAGTTCCACAATGCCCGAAAGAGAAAGAAGATGCTATCAAGGCTGCCCTGAAATATTTTGCGATGATTTAAGGACATCGCTGATTTCAAGGAGGAATAACACATGAAAAGCACATTTGAAAAAATGGGTGGAACCTACACACTTGGCGCAGACGGAATTTACTATTCGAATCTTGTCAGTACAGATGAAGAACCGCATTATGGGAAATATGGAATGATGCGGAAAACATATCTGAAAGAGCATCGTCCGGCAATGTATTCACTGTATATGCTGGAAGACAGACTGACAGAACATCTGAATACTGTGGACGATGAAGCACAGGAGAGAATGGATATTCTGGTGAGTCAGATGATGGAGAAGCAGGGCATTACGGAAGAATTGAAAGCTCGTGACCAGATGGAATGGGTCAGGGCGGTGAATAATATCCGAAATGCAGCAGAAGAGATTGTGTTGAAAGAATTAGTGTATATTTAAAGCGTGGAAAGCTCCTTCGGGAGCTTTTTGCTGCTTATAAGATAATTTCCGTTGGAGATTGTGATTTAACGGTTTGATTTATAAAACTGGCAATGATACAATTAATATAATTTGAAAGAAAGCAGAGTGAATTGATTGTTGAAGATGACAAAAATTAAATGATGGAATATGTCTGGCTTTAAAGAAAGATGCTTATTTCTTTTATCATTGCAGAAGGCTAGAGAAATCGTGAAAAGGGAAGATATCATATTGATTTTATTAAATGTGGACTTGCCGGATGAAAATGCATTAATTTTGTAAGAGAAATCAGGAAAAATAGTCAGGTAGCGATTATTCTTCTTACTGTAAATAACATGGAAGTAGGTATTGTGCAGGATTGGAAACTGGGCGAATGACTATATTATGAAGCCATTTAGACAATGGTTCTGCGTGCAAGAGTGTCTGTGTAGTTTAGAAATAAAGAACATACTATCAAATTGTCTTAAAAACATCTAATAGGAGGGTAAAGGTTAACCATGATAAATAGAGAAATATTTACAGAAAGTCCAGAAGATGATTTGTGGCGAGAACTACTGCAATACTCATATCGGGCGAACGTTTCAAGATATTTAAAGGAACATTCCTTGGATGAGGATGAAGATACAATAAACACAATTATTGGGTCTTTCCTGCAGGCAAATGAATATTTTAAAGCAAGTAAGAGTGCAAATCTTCAGATATCGCCGTTACTTTTGTATTATGGAGCAACTAATCTGCTATTGGGATTGACTTCATTGATGACAGGTAAGAGACCTGAAATAAAAAATCATGGCATGACAGCAATAGATTCTACAATAAGTACATATATCGCAGAGGCTAATGTTGTTTTTGGAGATCCTAATACTGGAGGTATACATCAATTTGCTAGAATACTAGGGTTCGAAAAGGATTTGACAAAGTGTGGTGAATGGAAGATGATGGATTTCTTATCATCTATTGTTGAAATCGATCAGGATTATAGAAAATGTTATGCACAAGAAAATGGTAATACGCTTCTTCTTGACCTTTTTAATACACCAACGGGAACAATCGAACGATTATATTTAAACAAAAATAAGGTTGAAGCTATTAGTGCAGTTTTAAATAATGTTGAGGGTTTTGAGAAAAATTATCTTCTACCGCAAGTAGGACATGAACGTGAATCAGACAGGGATTATCTTATCTTAAGGAAAAAGATGTCCGGAAAAGACATAAAAAGGATTTCCTTTTCCGGACAGCCTTATTTACAAGCTGGTTTTATAAAGAATGGACAGTTGATTACATTGCCGCCTTTGTTCAATATGTATGCAGCGCTTTTTATTATGGGATCGCTTTGCCGTTATCATCCAGAAAAATGGGGACCATTTGTACTAAATGATGAAACTGGCGAACGACTTCTGTTTGAGAAATTCTTGTATCTATCAAGGAGAATTATACCGAATATCGTTCTTAACCTATTAAATAACGATAATGTGGTTTATGTTACTCAAAAATACTCAATTAATGAAACCATTAAGCATGTGGGTGAACATGAGATAAAAGAACTTATACAGAAAGAACTATATGCTGCAGAAGAAAAACGCAGATTAAAGAGATAATTAAGGTGGTGATAACAGTGGATTTTAGATCTGAAGTATTCAAATTATGCAAAGCAATACAGAAAAGAACAGAAACAAATATTGTCAATGATACATATCTAAGGCTTTTCACTTGCAAATCTGAAGAATATGTGATACCCCAATATTCAATGTTTCATGAGGCGGCAAAACACGGAAATAACCAGTTTTATGGGTATCTTTATGCTAATGAACATACGGATGATTATAAGACGGTATTACAAGGGATTACACCATTACCTGATAAGGACATACAGATATTTGCAAGAGCACATGCCACTATTTACGCTCTTATAAAAGAATGTGTTAAGGAGTTAGAGATTTCAAATCCTAAGATTGCGAAGGCATTGGACCCATATAGTAAATATAGACCTATAACTGCACCAGCAGGAGTACCATTCTTAGCTGAAAAGGAATATGAAAAAGCTGCGGAAGCATTTCGAGAATCTAAACTATACAAAAAACTGATTAATTCATCGATTAATGCTCTCGTGGAAGAACTTAAACCTGAGGACATACATACTATGTTTATGGTTTTCGAGAAGGAGATAGTGGCGTGTCCTTTAGATGTAGTGCCAGAAAGTATTAAACCACTAGAAAAATGTTTGGTAACAAAATTTGAAAAAATAGAAGAAATATTACTGGCTGAAACATTGATGATTTTTGCTCTTCAAAAATCATTGGAAAATGCTTGTAGTCTGTTGTATACAGCTTTAATTGGAGATGATTTACGCGTATTTAATAATGACAACATATTTAGCATTGATAAAAATTATAGTAATTCTCTGAGAAAGATTATACAACTATCTGCCATTGGAATTTTTTTGACTGGAAAATCAAATACGGTAGGAGATATTATGTTGGTTGACTGTGATCCTTCTCCTGAATATCATATGCATGAATTTGGGGTGATACAGTCGTATTCAGCAAGTTTTAATGGTGAAATGGGAGATACAAGTAAAGTTACAATGATGGTTGTTGATGATTTACTTAATCCATATCATCTTCTAACAAATAGAATTATTGATATGGATTTCCCACCGCTGGTTAGAGAAGAACTAGAAGATAGTAAAGATAAAAATATATCTGTAAAAAAGAAAATATCTCGAAACGAGAAGTGCCCATGTGGAAGTGGATTAAAGTATAAATTTTGTTGTGGAAAGAATAAGTAATAGAAATTGGGCTATAGGTATGAGACTGTAACAGCTGTTGTAGACAAGTTTCACATTGGAATATAGAAAGGCGTATGGAGTTGCTGATCCATGCGCCTCTTTTTAAAGAAATTATAATTCTATATCATATGATCTTTTCTTAGTTCGAGCAGGCTGATTTCGTCGCATCTCCTGTTTCCTCTGATATTCAAGTTCCCATGCACGATGGGAGAAAACATCAGGATCCTCCACATTGAGATAATCCACCTCATTGGCGGCAATATCACGACGGTGATAGTCGTAATATTTACCGAAAGTACCTTTGAGTTGTTCAATCAGCTTATCCCGAAAATCAGGACGTATCTGGATTCTGGTATCCAGCAATTCTGTGTACTGTTCTGGTTCAGGACGAAATTTTTCTTCCCGGAAAGCGGCGGCATCTTTTTCAAGCTGTTTTTTGAGCGAGATGTCCTGAGAATCCAGGATATCCAGATTGTTATTCATCTGGTCATATTTCTTGGATAGATTCGTCATATCTTTATCGGTAGAGCATTCTGCATGGAAGATTAGCTGCTCTTTCCTTGATTTCAGTTCTTCGATTTCTTCGGTAATAGTGGTAAGCTGCTGATTCAATTTTATATGCTGGATGGGATTCAAAATACTGGTTTTCTCTTTTTTCACATTCAGTTCTTTCCGCTCTGTAACTTTAGCTTTGAGTTTCTTTTTAACGGTGTTGTATTTATTCAGTATTGGATTAAAATGATTCATCCAGTCATGGATCACTTCTTTTTGCATCTCATTGTGGAGCAAATGATATTGTGTAAAAATCATGTGATTTCGGATTGCTTCCAATGTTTCTGCAATTATTGGAATAGACTTTTCTACAGCTTCAGCCAGTTTTGCTACTTTTGCTTTTAATTCTCGGAGCATTTTGTTATCCGCACGAATCTGACGGTTGATTTCACAGCGGTCTGCTATCATGCCTTTCTTTTCCATATTCTGGGCAATGTAGCCTTCATGGATGGTTGGCTGTTCGGTGATTCCCTGATCTGCAAAGCTGCGGTGATCAATGGTAGCATTTATCTGATTACGTGCAAGCATTTCATTTACGGCATCTGCCCAGTTTGCCCGCCAGATACAAAGTTGTTCATCACTGTTCCATTGTTCGGAAATAGGATTCTGTCTGCCATATCGGCTGCTCTTGGGGTGTTTATCAATCCGTTCATATCCTTTTTCCTGTGCAACAGAGGAAGTCAGATATTCTTTCTTTTTCCCAACTTTATAGCGATATTGCTTTTCCCATCCCTGTTTCTGAGCAGTTTTAAATTCAGAAGCAGTAAATCCTCTTTCTTCCCCATTTTTTATACAGAGATATTCTTTTTCTGTTTTATACTGCCATGTTCCGTTTTCATTCAGTGGACGGACGGTAAGCAGAATGTGTGCATGAGGATTGTGTCCATCTGTATTGTGAATAGCAAAGTCAGCACACATGCCCATATCCACAAAATTTTTTTGAATAAAATTTTGAAGAAGAGAAATATTGCTGTCTTTATCCAACTCAACGGGGAGTGCGACAACAAATTCTCTTGCAAGTCGGCTGTCTTTGGTCTTTTCGTTTTCTTCCACAGCATTCCAGAGTTGTTCCCGGTCATTCCATTCCAATGGAGCCATTGGAGGAAGCATCACCTCCTGATAGATCAGCCCCTGCTTTCTGGTATAGTCATGCTGGATGCCGTCATAATCATTGTACATGCGGCTACAGCTCATATAAGCAGAAGCAGCAACAGCAGACCGACCGGAACCACGGCTGACGACTTTGGCTTGCATATGATAAATTGCCATATCTGGCACCTCCTTTCGATGTTGCCTGCAACAGCGGATAAAGCCCTCGGCAGAGCGCACGAGCCCCGAAGGGGATACCACTGCCTGATTTATCAGGTGGTGAGTAAGTGCGCCCTTCGGGAGTAGAACTTGTGCGTTTACATTCCCCGTAACCGGATTATCAGCTCCCGTTTTAGGGAATCTAAATCCATTTCTTTAATATGGGGAACAATACTTTCCAGAATTGCTCCTTCCTGGACTAATCGGTGTGTTCTGGCATCACGCTCTTTTTTCCGATTTCTTGCTTCAGCTTCTTCCTGACGGTGCTTTGCCTGTAAAAGTGCTTTTTCTTCTGGTGTTATTGTCCTTTTATCTGCCATATCTGGCACCTCCTTTTTATGCCCGTATCCGGGCAATTTTGGTTTCAAAATCTTCTGGTCTAGTACTATAGTTTCGGATAACTGACAGTGGCATATTTCTGGTGATGAATATGAAAAGAAAGTAGCACCACTGCCAGTGAGAAATAACTATTGAGTTATACTCCGTTGTTTCAATTCTGGTTCAAATCAGGATTGCTTAGCAGGATTTTCTTCGCCTCTTTCAAATTGGCGGAAGCGTTGTCCTGACGGATATTCCGGTTATTGATACGGACAGGAATACATCTCTCTAGAATGCGGTCATAAATTCGTTTGTGTGCGATATCAGCGGCGTTATTCAGCTCTGATAAAGTGAGATTGGTCGTTATGATCAGGGGCTTTTTACTGCGGTAACGACAGTCAATCACATTGAATACCTGTTCCAGTGCAAAGTCAGAGTTCCGCTCGATTCCGAGATCATCAATAATCAGAAGACTGTAGCGGTTTAAGCTGTTGATGAACTGGTTTCTGTCTTCAAAATGCATTACGGTAAGGGTATTCAGAATCCGGGAAAAGTTGGTCATCAGTACAGGAACGCCTTTTTCCAGAAGGGCATTGGCAATGCAGCCTGCAAAAAAAGATTTTCCAGTACCGACATCACCCCAGATGAGAAGTCCGGAAGCGTTTGCTTTCATCTCTTCCCAGTTGCTTACATAATTGTGTGCCAGTTTTATTTCCGGATTGATGCCGTTATCCCTGGCAAAAGTGTAGTCATAGAGTGCTTTGTCCTGTAAGCCGCTGGTTTTAAGATGCTCTAT